>Ga0256839_1004101_pt1 | contig 14469 bp, 12 predicted proteins | sample 354166metaG_FD_185968 | JGI IMG/M metagenome (GOLD analysis project Ga0256839, IMG submission 185968) | Hydrothermal vent microbial communities from Mid Atlantic Ridge, Atlantic Ocean - 354-166 | ecosystem: Environmental > Aquatic > Marine > Hydrothermal vents | place: Atlantic Ocean: Mid... | reverse complement strand
TGACCGGAATGATGTTCTGCCAGGCGTCGTAGAGCGCCGGGCGCATCAGGTCGTTCATCGCCGCATCGACCACGCAGAAGTTCTTGTGAGGGCTGTTTTTCAGCAGGTTGACCCGAGTCAGCAGGATGCCGGCATTGGCGGCGATGGCGCGGCCCGGCTCGATGATGATCTCGCCCTTGAAGCGCTGCAGCCGGTCGGCCAGTGCGCGGGCCCATTCGCTGGGATGGGGCGGGTTCTCGTCGCGGTAGGGCACGCCCAGCCCGCCGCCCAGGTCGAGGTGGTGGAGGTGAATGCCTTCGCCAGCCAGTCGATTCACCAGCGCAAGCAGCCGGTCCAGGGCATCGACGAAGGGCGACAGCTCGGTCAGTTGCGAGCCGATATGGCAATCGATACCGATCAGTTCGATGTGCGGCAGTGTGGCCGCCTCGCGGTAGATGCGCGGCGCATCCTCGAAATCGATGCCGAACTTGTTTTCCTTCAGGCCGGTGGAGATGTAGGGGTGGGTTTTGGCGTCCACATCCGGATTGACGCGAAAGGACACCGGCGCCCGCCGGCCCAATGTGCCGGCCAGCGCGTTGAGGCGGTGCAGCTCGGACTCCGACTCCACATTGAAACAGCGGATGCCGGCCTCCAGCGCCAGGCGCAGTTCGTCGTCCTGCTTGCCGACGCCGGAGAACATGACCTTGGCGGGATCGCCGCCGGCGGCCAGCACCCGTTGCAACTCGCCGGCGGATACGATGTCAAAACCACTGCCGAGACGCGCCAGCACCTGCAACACGGCCAGATTGGAGTTGGCCTTGACCGCATAGCAGACCAGGTGCGGGTGATCGGACAGGGCATCGTCGAAGGCGTGCCAATGCCGTTCCAGCGTGGCGCGGGAATAGACATACAGCGGTGTGCCGTAGTGTTCGGCCAATGCGCGGGCCGGAACCTCTTCGGCGTACAGCTCACCGCTGCGGTATTCGAAATAATCCAAGGCTTAACTTCTCGTCTGTTGTGGATGGGCGGGACCGTCGGGCGGATACAGCGGACCCTTGTTGCCGCAGCCGGACAGCAGGGCGAGAAGGATCAGCAGGATCGGCAGGGTCGGATGCATGACGGGCCCTCGGTACACGGAAGGCCGGAATAATATCACGGGTACGGCGTCTTGCCTGTACCCGGTGCGGATATACGGCATGGAAATATTCATGGATGGTTCAGCATCTCTCCGTATAATCCGTGGCAGACTTCCTGCCCGGAGTTGCCGGCCCTGGTGCCCAGCAACTCCGGTCAGGGAGCCCCCTGAAAACCAACAGAGGAATCACCATGAACCGCAGAACATTACTCAAACGCAGCCTGGCGGCGGGTGCCGTGGGCGTGGCCGTATCGGCCGGACTGCTGACCCCGGGCCAGGTACTGGCCGCCTATCCGAAGGACGCCTTCGCGGCCAAGGACGTGGGCAGCGCGCTGAAAGCCGCGCTGGGCAGCGACAGCATGACCGCCTCCGGCGACATCAAGATCAAGGCCCCCGACATTGCCGAGAACGGCGCCGTGGTGCCGGTCACCGTCTCCACCGGCATGGGCGATGTCGAATCCATCTCCATCCTCTCCGAGGTCAACCAGAACCCGCTGATCGCGGTCTTCAACCTGCCGGCGGCGGAGCCCTATGTCTCCACCCGCATCAAGATGGGCAAGACCGGCAATGTGGTCGCGGTGGTCAAGTCCGGCGGCAAGCTGTACTCGGCGAAGAAAGAAGTGAAAGTCACCATCGGTGGCTGTGGAGGATAAAGACATGGCAAAATCAATCAAACTGCGCGCGAAAGCGAAGAAGGGCATCGTCACCGTCAAGGCGCTGATGAGCCACCCGATGGAAACCGGACTGCGCAAGAACAAGAAGACCGGCAAGCTGATTCCGGCGCACCACATCCAGGAAGTGACCGCCAAGGTCAACGACAAACTGGTGCTGGAAGGCCTGTGGGGCGGAGCCATCTCCAAGAACCCCTACCTGTCGTTCAAGTACAAGGGCAGCAAGGGCGACAGCCTGACCCTGTCCTGGGTCGACAACAAGGGCCAGTCCGACAGCGCGACCACCACGGTCAAGTAAGCGATCTTGCGTAAACCATAACCACAGACAAAGGCAAACAACATGCGTAAGTTTATCATTGCAGCCTCGGCGGTCCTGACCTTCAGCCTTGCGGCACCGGTCACCGCCGTGGCGTCCACCGTCGCCGAGGACATTCAGAGCTTCCAGGATTACTACACCAAGAAGTTCCCGAATGTGCCCAAGGCCGACTTCATCAACGGCGTCTACGCGCTGAACAAGGATTTCCGCGAGCAGTGGGAGAATGCCGAAGAGTTTCCTCCCTATGAGGAAGACATCGACAAGGGCAAGGAACTGCTCAACGCGAAGATGTCCAGCGGCAAGTCACTGGCCGACTGCCTGCCCAACGGGGGCATTGGCATTCGCCAGAACTACCCGCACTTCGATACGGCATCCGGCGAAGTGGTTACCCTCGAGGGGCTGATCAACAAGTGCCGCACCGACAATGGCGAGAAGCCGTTCAAGTGGAAGAAGGGTCCGCTGGCTCAGGTTATGGCCTATATCGCCTATACCTCTCGCGGCAATACCTACAATGTCGAAGTGCCGAACGACGAGCGTGCTTTGGCCGCCTATGAGCGAGGCAAGCGTCACTTCTGGATGAAACGCGGTCAGCTCAACATGGCCTGTGCGGATTGCCACTACTACTATGCCGGCAATTTCATCCGCTCCGACCTGCTGAGTCCGGCACTGGGTAACCTGTCCCACTTCCCGGTTTATCGTCTGAAATGGCAAAGCCTGGGTACACCGCACCGCCGTTTCGGTGGCTGCAACAAACAGGTGCGCGCCAAGCCGTTCAAGGCCCAGAGCGACGAGTACAAGTCACTGGAGTACTACCTGACCGTGATGATGACCGGCCTCGAGGCCAACGGTCCTGCAGTGCGCAAGTAAGACGGACAACAACAAGAAAAGACTTCAACCCGGCCTCGGCCGGGTTTTTTTTGCACAGGGAAGTGCTTATGCCGCGGAGGCCAAGGATGGCCGGGAGCGGCGCTTGCACAGGGAAGTGCTTATGCCGCGGAGGCCAGGGGTGAGCCGCGACCGTCTTGCCAGTGGCAAGACGCAGCGCAGGCGAACGCCCGGCCAGGACGGCCGGGCTGGACCGCCGCACCAGGGAAGGTTCACTATCGATAACACCGTCCGTAGTTAAGAGCACAGTGTATGAGCGACCGTCTTGCCAGTGGCAAGACGCAGCGCAGGCGAACGCCCGGCCAGGACGGCCGGGCTGGACCGCCGCACCAGGGAAGGTTCACTATCGATAACACGGGCCGTAGTAATAGCACGGTGTATGAGCGACCGTCTTGCCAGTGGCAAGACGCAGCGCAGGCGAACGCCGTCCGAGTCCGAGCCTGGGGGCAGCCAAGGGCAGCTTTTGGTAAGATGCCGCCTTTTCCATCGGGAGGCGCGGCTTGAAGGTTTATTTTCAGACACTGGGTTGTCGGCTCAACGAAGCAGAGCTGGAAACCTGGGCTTCGGGATTCCTGGATCGGGGCTTCGAGCTGGCGTCGGATGCCGCATCGGCCGATTTGATGATCCTCAACACCTGCTCGGTGACCGGAGAGGCCGACCGCAAGTCCCGGCAGCAGATTCGGCGTTTGAATCGGGACAACCCGCGGTCGCGGCTGGTGGTCACGGGCTGTTATGCCAGCCTTCAGGCCGAGCGGGTGCAGGCCGAGTTGGGTGTCGATCTGGTGATCCCGAACCCGGAAAAGGACCGGCTGGTCGAGGAGGTTGTCGATACCCTCGGTTTGCAGCCGGATGCGGTGACCGGTGCCGAGTCCGGAAGCAGCCTGTTTGCCCGCGGGCGTCATCGGGCTTTCATCAAGGTTCAGGACGGCTGCCGCTACCGTTGCACCTTCTGCATCGTTACCGTGGCCCGTGGCGAGGAACGCAGCCGTCCGGTCGATGAAATCGTTGAGGAGGTCAACCGGCTCCATCAGGCCGGGGTACAGGAGGTCGTCATCACCGGAGTCCATGTGGGCGGCTATGGCTCGGATACGGGCAGCAGCCTGTACCGCTTGCTCAATGAGCTTCTGGAACGCACAGAAATTCCGCGCATCCGTCTCGCATCGGTCGAGCCCTGGGATTTGCCGGACGGCTTTTTCCATCTGTTCGAAGATCCGCGCCTGATGCCGCACATGCACCTTCCGCTGCAGAGCGGCAGTGATACGGTGCTGCGGCGCATGGCGCGTCGGTGCAAGACAGCTGAATTCGAACGGCTTGTGGACCGCGCCCGTACGGAAATACCGCTGTTCAATGTCACCACCGACCTGATCGTCGGCTTTCCCGGAGAAACCGAGCAGGAATGGCAGCAAACCCTGCGTTTTGTCGAACGCGTGGGCTTTGGCCACATGCATGTCTTTGCTTTTTCACCGCGCAACGGCACCAAGGCCGCACGGCTTCCGGATCCGGTTCCGGAGTCGGTCAAGAAGACACGAAGCCGCGAAATGCACGAACTGGCTCAGGTATTGAAGCAGCAGGAATTGCGCAAGCACCTGGGCACGAAACCTCAGGTATTGTGGGAGAAGTGTTCAGAACGGGGTGTCTGGAGTGGCTATACGCCGCATTTCCACCGCATCGAGAGCAGCGACGGGCGCTTGCGCGCCTCGAGCATTCGGGCCGTGGTCGCCGACCGGCTCAATGCGGCGGGGGACCGCCTGCTTGCCTGTGACCCGTTTGTTGTTCCGGGCAGTCAGGACTCGTCGGTCAGCCCGCGGTGATCTTTGGTGAGCAGATGGTCTGTTCCCGGCTGATGTCCCAGTTCTTGTCCGGGGTTTTCCAGTCGCCGTACTTGGCGATGAGGTAGGCTTCGTGGTCCCTGGGCAGGCACAGCCTTTGCCCGCGAAACTCGAGTGTGTCACAGCCTTCGTAAAACCGTGCATCGGCCTTCATGATGTAGTCGCCGGCCTGCCAGTAGCAGGCATCGCGGTACGGGTACTTGATGAAGATGTCGAGGCAGTGGTCGCCCGGCATGAAAAACAGGTGCCGGTTCTTGACCTTGATCAGGCGCAGGTCCTGACGCCGCCACATTTCCGTATCGCTTTCGAACTGGCGGAAGGACAGACGCCATTTGCCGGGCAGCTGGCGCAGTACCTGACGCAGATCGGTGGCGGCCGATGCCGGCACCGAGAAGTCGAGATCATGGTCCCAGGGCAACAGCTGCCCGTCACGTACGAGGCCAAGCAGGGTGCCCCCTTCCAGGTGCCAGGGAATGCCTTCCCGGTTCAGCAGACCGCAGACATCGAACAGGAGTTCGTAGGCCGTGTTGATGTTTTTGTCCTTGAATTGCGTATGAGGCGATGGGGCCATGGAGTTATAATCGCCGCCTTGCGGTATCGGTTCGAGGAAAGTACAGGTGGCAGATTCTAGACAAAATGCGCGGCAAACCGTAGCGGTATTTCTGCCGGGCCGGGAATGGGTCCGGATCCGGGCACTCTGAGCCGTGCATTCCCGATGAATTTTCTGTTGTTCGCCACCGAGAACTATGCCCTCGAGATCATGCGGCCGCTGCAGCAGACCATCGAGGAAGCGGGACATGAGGCCGCGTGGTTCTTTTCCAAGCCGGTGGCCGAGGAGTGGCGGCGTGACCTCCCCGTGCTGAGCCGCGTCCATGAAGTCCAGGAGTTCAACCCGGCAGCGGTGTTTGTACCCGGAAACTGGGTGCCCCCCTTTTTTCCCGGATTGAAGGTGCAGATCTTTCACGGTTTCGGTATCGAGAAGAAAGGCCACTTTCGGATTCGGGGCTTCTTCGACCTCTATTGTACCCACGGACCGCTGACCACCGAACCCTTCCGGGCGCTGGCACGGAAGCACGGTCATTTTGCGGTCAGGGAAACCGGCTGGCCGAAGACGGATCCGCTGTTCCAGGCGCCATCGGAAACATCGAAAGGTCCGCTCCCTCGGCTGCTGTATGCGCCCACCTTCAGCCCGGCGCTCACGTCTGCACGGGCGCTGCTGGATCCGCTGACTGCCCTGACCGAATCGGGTGACTGTGAAGTGGTGGTCAAGTTTCATCCGAAAATGGACGCCACGCTTGCCGACGCCTATCGCCAGCGCGCATCGGAACGCCTGGTCGTGTCCACCCGGCCCGACATTCTTCCGCTGATGCGGTCCACTGATCTGTTGCTGACGGACACCTCCTCCGTGGTCTATGAGTACCTGCTGCTCGACAAGCCGGTGATGACCTTTCGCAATGCGGCCCCCGGCCCGCATGTGGTCGATTTCAACAGGCCGGAGGACCTGCGCGAACGCTTTATGCATACCTGGGAACACCGCGAACAGGTGGTCGCGCGTGCGCGACCGGTTGCCGATCGCATGCACCCCTATCGTGATGGCCAGTCATCGCGCCGGGTGCTCGAAGCAACGCTCGATGTATTGAGAAATCCTCCAGATCTTCGTCCCAAGCCCCTGAACCTGTGGCGCCGCTGGCAGGTTCGCCGCCGCATGGGCTACTATCGCTGGCACTGATGCACAGCCCAGCAGGAGCATGACCATGATTCCCGATTTTTCCCCGGCCCGGGTCCTCGTACTCGGCGACCTGATGCTCGACCGGTACTGGCAGGGCGCCACGGCGCGTATTTCGCCGGAGGCGCCGGTGCCGGTGGTGTCGATCGAGGAGCAGTCCTCGCGAATCGGTGGCGCGGGCAATGTGGCGATGAATGTCACCTCGCTGGGTGCTTCGGCGGCGCTGTTTGGCGTGGTGGGCGACGATGAACAGGGCCGGGAACTGGCAGAGTTGCTGGCCCGCAGCCGCATCGAAAACCATTGTCTGTGCGATGCCTCGGTGCCGACCACCACCAAGCTGCGCGTGCTCTCGCTCAATCAGCAGCTGATCCGTCTCGATTTCGAACAATCCCATCATGGCCTGGATTTGACCGGCCTGCTGGACGCCTACCGCAAGGCCCTGCCCAGTGCGCATGTGGTGGTGCTGTCGGATTACGGCAAGGGTGTGCTGGCACGGCCCGGAGCCTTCATCGAAGCGGCCCGGGAACAGCGCAAGGCTGTACTGGTGGACCCCAAGCGTGCCGACTTCACGGCCTATGCCGGCGCGACCCTGCTGACCCCCAACCGCAGGGAATTCGAGGCCGTGGTCGGCCACTGGGAGACGGCCGAGCAACTCGAGGAACGGGCACGGGCGGTGATCGCCGAGCAGGGCTTTGAGGGCCTGCTGGTGACCCAGGGCGGCGACGGCATGACGCTGATTCCGGCGGACGCGTCGGCGCGCCATTTTCCGGCCCACGCGCGCGAAGTCTATGATGTGACAGGCGCCGGTGACACCGTGATCGCCACCCTGGCGACCGCGCTGGGCAGTGGCCTTCCGCTGGACCAGGCGGTGGAGATTGCCGGACGGGCCGCGGCCATCGTCGTCGGTCGGGTGGGCACGGCGGCGGTGACGACGGCGGATCTGCAACGCTGGGAGCAGGCGGAAAAGCCGCTGCACCGGCTGTCCACCGACAAGCTCATGGACGAGGCCACCCTGTTCGAAACTGTGGACCGCTGGCGCGAGGAAGGCCGACGCATCGTCTTCACCAATGGGTGTTTCGACATCCTGCACAGCGGGCATGTGCAATACCTGGAACGCGCCGCCGATCTGGGCGATGTACTGGTGGTGGCAGTCAACAGCGACGACTCGGTGCGGCGTCTGAAAGGATCCGATCGCCCCGTCAATAGCCTGCAGGACCGCATGCGGTTGCTGGCTGGCCTGGCTTCGGTGGATGCGGTGATCGCCTTCGATGAGGGCACGCCGGAGCGTCTGGTCTGCGCGCTGCGGCCGGATGTGCTGGCCAAGGGCGCCGATTACCGGGTCGATGAAGTGGCCGGTCGGGAGTGCGCGGGGGAAGTCGCGCTGATCGATCTGGTCGAAGGACGCTCGACCAGCGCGGTCATGGAGCGCATACGCCGGCGGAACTGATCAGAAGTTCAGGTGGGTGCCCGCATAGAAGCGCGAATAGCCGCTGTCCGGGTCGTACCCGTAATCGATGAACAGATCGGTCTTGACGAAGGAACGGATCTTCCAGCGCAGGCCCAGTCCGAGGGTCGTCTGCCACGGCTTGCCGCGGAAGTCATTGTAACGGTCGAATACATTGGCGATGTCGGTAAATCCGGCAATGCGGAAGCTGGGCCATTGTTCGAAGCCTTTCAGGTATTCCAGGTTCAGCAGCCACAGGCCATTGCCATCGACGCTGTTGGACTCGATGCCACGTACGGTCGCGGAGCCGCCAATGGTGAACACGTTCTGGTTGAACACTTTTTCCGAGGCGAGGCCGATGATGTAGCGCAGGTTGAGGTTGTCGGTATCGTTGACGGGGATGTAATGGCGCCCTTCGAAGCGTACCAGGGTCGTTTCATAGTCACTGCCGAGACCGAAGATGCCCTGATCGTATTCCAGCGAGAAAAAGCGGCCGAAGCGGCGGGTCTTGCTGCGGTGGACATCGTCGAATTCGAGCCGTACCCCAAGTGTGTTGAACACGCCCGGTTCCAGTTCCAGATCGGGTGACGGGTGATCCAGCGACTTGCGTTGAAGGCGCATCAGCGCAAACACGCCAATGGGGCGGGACACAGCGCTCAGGTGCCAATCGCGGCCGATGCTCAGGCGCAACTGGCTGTCGGTTTCGGTGGCCAGCGTCTGGCTGCCGCTGAGCAGGGTATCGGCGCGGAAGAGGCGGGTGCGGATGCGGTAGGGCGGTTCGTAGAGCGGCAGGTCATAGTCCAGCTGGAAGCGGTCCGCGCTGTTGCCGTTGGCATAGTCCTTGCGCGACAGAAGCAGCGCAATCGACTGGCCGCGACCGAACAGATTGCTGCCGCGGTAGCGCATGCCCAGATCCACATCGCCATCGCCGTTGCGGCTGGCCCGCGGATAGATCAGGTGGTAGTGCTTTTCGTGCACCGTGATCACGATGCGGCTGTGTTCGGCACAGGGGGTCTCAGCGGTGACGGTCACATCCTGGTAGAGGGCGGTGTCCATCAGCCTTTGCCGGGCCGTGTCGAGGGCCTTGCGGTCCACGGTCTGCCCGGTCTTCAGTCCGGACCAGAGGGTCAGGAAATAGGCCTGGGTCTTTTCCAGTCCGCGCAGGTCGAAGCCGTCGATGCGCGTCGTGCAGGGGGCGGCCCCTGCGGGCAGGCTGGCCAGTCCACAAAGCAACAGGACTGCCGGAACAAAGGGAATTCTGAGCTCTAACACGGGTCCAAGTCGGCTGCCGCATCCACGGCAGAGGGTGAGTCATGAAACCCGAGCCTAGCGCGCCGGGCGTTAACGGATTGTATGCCTTTTTACCGTATAATCGCCCGCTTCATATTCATTGGATCTCCCGTCGATGACCGAACCCCCACGCCACGGCCCGTTGTACCCCTTCTTCCGGCACGCCCTGCTGCTGCTCGTGCTGTTGTCGCTGTCTCGCCTGTTGCTTTCGCTGTGGCAGTGGGACCGCATCGGCGATCCGGAGCGCTTGCTGACGGTGATGGGCTATGGACTGCGCTTCGATGTACTGGTGATCAGCCTGTTGTGGTTCGTGCCGGCCGTGCTGTTGCTGCTGTTGCCGCGCCAGCCGCTGCTGGCCGCCATCGATACCGGCATCGCACGCGCCTGGCTGATCCTCAGCACGCTGCTGATCCTGTTTCTGGAACTGGCAACACCGGCCTTCATCGACCAGTACGACACGCGCCCCAACCGGCTGTTCTTCGAATACCTGGACAGCCCCGGAGAGGTGCTGCGTACCTCGGTTCTGGAATACCCATGGCATGTGGGCCTGGCTTTGCTGGTGATGGCGCTGTTCACGGTCTATCTGCTGCGTCGCAGCCGGCGCTGGTTTGCCGGCCTTGAACCCTGGCCGCTGTGGCTGCGGCTGTTGCTGTTGCCAGTGCTGGTGGCCCTGTTGTTCATCGGCGGGCGCTCCAGTTTCGACCATCGGCCGGCCAACGCCAGCACCGCGGCCTTTACCAATGATCAGCTGGTCAACAAGTTGGGGCTGAATTCCATCTACACCGTGCTCTATGCGGCCTATGACCTGCGCAACGAGGAGCGGGGTGACAACCGCTACGGCGAGCTGCCGGCCGAGCGCATGGTGTCGATCGTGCGCCGCGATTCGCTGATCCCGGCCGAGCGTTTCGTCGATGATCCGACCTCGACCTGGCACCGGCACATACCGGGCCGAACGCCCAACCGGCGCAATCTGGTGATCATCCTGCAGGAAAGCCTGGGCGCGGAATTCTCCGCCCGGCTGGGGGGTATCGGGGTCACGCCGGAATGGGACCGGCTGATGGATCAGGGTCTGTGGTTCAGCCGCATGTACGCCACAGGCACCCGCTCCGCGCGGGGTATCGAGGCGGTGATTGCCGGCTTCCCGCCATCGCCTTCGCGCAGTGTGCTCAAGCTCGGGTTGGCCCAGCAGCGTTTCGTGACCCTGGCCAGTCTGCTCCGGCAGGCGGGGTACGCCACCGGATTCATCTACGGTGGTGAAAGCCATTTCGACAACATGGCCGGTTTCTTTCTCGCCAACGGCTTCGACTCGGTCATTGACCAGAACGACTACCGCGATCCGGCCTTTCGCGGCACCTGGGGGGTGTCCGACGAAGACCTGTATGCCCGCCTCGACCAGACCTTGAGCGCGCCTTCGGAGCGTCCCCGCTTCATCCTTGCATTCACCTCCAGCAATCATTCGCCCTTTGAGTTCCCCGACGGACGCATCGCCCTTCACGATAAGGACAAGAACACTGTCAACAATGCCGTCAAATACGCTGACCATGCGCTGGGTCAGTTCTTTCGCAACGCGCGGCAACGGGCGTATTTCAAGGACACCTATTTCCTGATCATCGCCGATCACGATACCCGGGTGTTTGGCGCCTCGCTGGTGCCGGTCAACAAGTTTCACATACCGGCGCTGATCCTCGGGCCGGATGTGCCGCAGCGTGAATACGATCGACCGGCGAGCCAGATCGACATGGCGCCCACGCTGCTGTCGCTGCTGGGGATCGAGACGGACACGCCGATGATCGGGCACGATATCCTCGCCCTGCCCGAGGACTATCCCGGTCGGGCCCTGATGCAGTACGGCAACAATCACGCACTGATGCTGGGCGACCGGGTGGTCATTCGGCAACCGGAGAAACCGCCCTTGCAGTTCCGCTACGACGGTGAACGCCTGAAACCCGCGGCCCTTGATCCGGCGCTGGCCGAATCGGAGCTCGCCCATCTGCTGTGGCCAATGTACGCCTATCGCGAAGGCAAATACCTGTATCCCAAGGAAACCCGCTGATCCATGCGCATCCTCAAATTCCTTTTCACCCTGTTGGCGGGGCTCATTCTGCTGTTGACCCTCGCGTATTTCATCGTCGGCGCCTGGGTCGATGAGCGCCTGCAGCAGCAGGATTTCTCCGCCGCCTACAACGATTGCCGCAAGGTCTGGACGGCACGCGGTCTGTACGGCGACGGCGTGCCCCAGAACTCCATCGAGAGCATTGCCGCCGCCTTTGAAGCGGGTGCCCAGGGCGTCGAGGTGGATATCCGCTACGACAAGCAGAAAGGCGACTACATCGTCTCCCACGATTACCCCTATAACCTCAAGAACGGCCGCCTGTTGACTCTGAAGGAGCTGTTCGATGCCCTCGGCGCGCGCTACCCCGGCCGCTACTACTGGCTGGACTACAAGGGCATCCGCCACCTCGGGGATCATGAGCCGCGCGCGGTGCAGCGCCTGCTGGAGATTACGCGCGACAATGGCGTGCGCGATTTCATCTATGTGGAAGGCGAGGCCCCGCTGGCGCTGGCGGCGTTTCGAGATGCCGGATTTCACAGCATCCTCGATACCCACCCATTGCCCGAAAACAGCTACCCGCGCCTGGCGGCCTTCATGTTCGGCATCTACAAGATGGTCTATTACTTCGGTGGTTTCACGGTCATGGGCATGGAATACGGCGAAAAGGGCGACCCGGTCTATGGTCCCAGGGCGCGTGAACGGCTCGGCCGGTTGCCGGTGTTCCTTTACCATGTGCCGGTGGATCCTGCGCTTGTGAAACAGTTGCTGCCCCTGCCTGCCGTGCGTGCGATGATCGTGGGCAATAACCAGAGCGTCAACCTTCACGATCTGAATGCCTGTGAACAACCGGCTGGCTGAACGCTTCGCCCGGCGTTGCCGGGATCTGCTGACGGTTTCCCTGGCCTTTGCTCTGCTGGCTCTGCTGCTGCTGATCCTGGAGCGGGTCACCAAGTTGCTCGGTTTCGGCGACCCGGCGGAACTGGCCGATGCCCTGGGGTTCATGGACGATCTGTTCCTGCGCGGTCTGCGCTTCGACCTCAAGCTGCTGGCGTCGACCCTGTTGATGCCCTGGCTGCTGTTGCCCTTGATGCTCATTCTGCCCGAGCGTGTCGTTCGCCTGGGGGGTTCGGTGTTTCTGGTGTTGGCGCTGGCCGTCATGCTGTGGCTGGGGCTGACCGATATCGGCTATTTCGCCTGGTATCACAAACCCATCGATGTGCTGATCTTCGGGCTGCTGGAGGATGACACCCGCGCCGTGTTCGCGACCATGTTGTCCAAGCCATGGATTCCGGCCCTGTTCGCGCTGTTTTTTCTGTTGTTGCTGGCGATGATCAAGGGGTTTGTCGCGCTGTTCCGGTGGTTGCGCGGGCGCATCCAGCCTGTGCCGGTCGCGCCCGTGGTATGGCTGGCGGGGGTGCTGGTGCTGGGCGTGTTGGCGCGGGGCTCGCTGGACGGATTTCCGTTGCAGCGCAAGCATGCCTCGGTCAGCGACAATGCCTTCATCAATTCGCTGGTGATGAACGGCGTGTTCGATCTTTACTATGCCTGGCGCGATCACGGGGTCAACAGCGCGGCCCTGTTCCAGCGCGACACGCTCAAGGCCTACGGACTGGAGAGCGAGCAGGAGTTGCTGCGCAAGGCCGGATATGATGACGGTCATCCGTTGATCCGGCGCAGCCGCGCGCCGGCCCTGAAGCGCCCCGTGCATGTTGTCTTCGTGCAGATGGAGGGCTGGTCGGCGGAGATTGCCCGCCTCGATGGCCCCGAGAATCAGGTGCTTGGGCATTTTCGGCGCCACGCGGCCGAGGACCATTTCTTTCTGCGTTTCCTGGCGACGACCTATGGGACCAACCCGACCATCGAATCCCTGCTGCTGGATGCGCCGGTCACGCCCCTCTCGCAATCGGTGGCGCGGCAGACCCGCTTCCGCATGTCCCATGTACGGCCCTTCAAGCGCCAGGGCTATGACAGCCTGTTCCTCAGCGGGGGCTATGCCTCCTGGCGCAACCACGACCGGTTCTGGCCGCTGCAGGGCTTTGACCGCTACCTCGGGCGTTCGGAGATCGAACGCCGCTTCCAGGTGGATGCTTCGGACAACCCCTGGGGTGTCTATGACCGCTATGTGTTCGAATATCTGGAGCAGGAACTGCAGCAGGCCGACGCCCGCGGCAAGCCCCTGTTCAGCTTTGTGCTGACCACCAACAATCATCCGCCGGTACGCCTGCCCAAAGACTATGAGCGTCCGCCATTGAAGCCGTCGCTGTGGGGTTTCGATGACGATGACGAGGAAAAGCTGTCGACCCTGTCCGGCTATCATTACCAGACGGACCAGCTGGGCCGTTTTCTCGACTGGCTCAAGGCCAGTCCGCTGAAGGACCGGGTCATCGTCGTGGCCACCGGTGACCATCCGCTGCGCACCTTTGTCGATCGCAGCGCTGTCCGTGACCGTTTCCTGCGCTATGCAGTACCGGCCTACTGGTATGTACCGCCGGCGCTGGACCGTCTGAAGGGTGTCGATACCGACCTGCCGGCTTCACACAATGACCTGTTCCCGACCCTGTACGAACTGGCCCTGCCCGATGCCGAATATTACGCCTTTGGCACGCCGCTGATGGAAAAGCGCCGCCCGACGGCGATCGGCCGTGGAGCGCATCAGCAGTATCTGATCGATGAAGGCATGATCGATGGCCGCAGCGATCGGCTCTACCGCTGGGCCGATCGGGAACCGGGTGTGCTGGAGACGCGGGCCGAGCCACTGGACGCGCGTCAGCGCCGCCTGCTGGAACAGGCCCGCTACCGCCGCATCCTCAGGGAGTACCTGCTGGTGCAGGATTACCGTACTGCCCGGAAAGGCTCCGTTCAGCGGTAGAAGCGGCTGATTTCGCGGATCGCGGCGGCGTCGTAACGGCCGTCGTCGGGAGACTCGGGAAGACGGCTCCAGTCGCCGAAATTGCGCATCTGGCGCAGGCCGTATTTCGGGTACAGGCGTACCCGGTTGTCGAACAGGATGCCCTGGTCGGTCCAGTTCCTGAGCAGAACAAAAGCATGCGGCTGCTCGTCGAACAGGGGAATCCCGTTGCTGGAGTCACTGGCCGGGTTGCGGCAACCGAGCAGGTCGCGCAGCAGGGTCGGCGCCACATC
>Ga0256839_1004100_pt1 | contig 14470 bp, 16 predicted proteins | sample 354166metaG_FD_185968 | JGI IMG/M metagenome (GOLD analysis project Ga0256839, IMG submission 185968) | Hydrothermal vent microbial communities from Mid Atlantic Ridge, Atlantic Ocean - 354-166 | ecosystem: Environmental > Aquatic > Marine > Hydrothermal vents | place: Atlantic Ocean: Mid... | reverse complement strand
GATTTCCAGATCCTCGATGCAGATCGTGCCGACGGGGAGGTTGTGTTGCGGAGTATCGAGCATTGCGCTTTCCTTGACCATGGGACTCAACATGATTGTGCGTTGCACCATGTCTAGCCGATTCCGAATGTCCGCGCAATATAATTACATAAAAAGTTTTTCAGGCGAAATTAACTGTCTCGCGAAATCTAGCGCAGTTTTTCCGCCACATAGGTCGGATCCAGCTGGTGTTCCTTGGCAAACGCCTCGAGTTTCGCCGCATCCGGCACCCCGTTCCGGCTCGGGATTTCATCCGCTGCCAGCCCACCGGTCAGGAACAGACTGTCCATCCCCTGCGCCATCGCGCCGCGAATATCGGTGTTGATACCGTCGCCGATGCACAGGATGCGGTCCTCGGCGATATCGAAACCGGTATGGGCCGCCAGCCGTCGGCGTGCCAGTTCGTAAACCGGCGAATAGGGTTTGCCGAAATACAGGCTGTTGCCGCCGGCCTCTTCATAGGCTTTGGCAATCGCACCGGCGCAGAAAATCCGCTTGTCGCCCAGATCGACCGAGATATCGGGATTGGTGCAGAGCATCTTCAGCCCTCGATTGACCCCGTCGAGGATCGTCAGCCGGTAATCGTCGGGCGTTTCCACCAGATCGTCGAACAGTCCGGTGCATACGATCCCCTCGGCCTCGCTCATCCGTACCCGTTCGATGGCAGGCTTGTCTCGCAGATGTTCCGGAAGATCATTGAAAAAACTGAGGTCGCGTTCCGGTCCCAGATGATAGACTTTGCGCCCGACCATCCCTGCCATCAACGCCTCTTGCGCCGCGTCGCCGGAACTGGCGATTCCGTGCCAGATATCCTCCGGAACCCCGATCCGCGCCAATTGCCGCCGGACCGAGGTTTGCGGTCTGGGCGAATTGGTAAGCAGCAGCACCATACCGCCCGCCGCCTTGAAGGCACGCAACGCCTCGATCGCTTCGGGAAAAGGTTCGACGCCATTGTGCAGGCAACCCCAGAGGTCCACGAAAATGGCGTCATACATGCCGCCGATATCGGCCAGACGAGTGACAGGCTGTGCCACGATCAGACTTTCAAATTCGGGATAATCTGCTTTTTGCGCGAAACCACACCCGGCAGCACCACGGTGTCGCCGGTGACCGTGGCGTCAAAGGACTTCTCGGCCACGGTTTTCACCAGATCGTTCGGTACCAGCAGCGTTGCTTCCTCGCTCAGGATATCAACCACGAACAACAGCACCTGATCGACGCCGTCTTCGGCGGCGACATCGGCCATGCTGGCCATCAGGCTGTCCTTGCGCGCCAGAACCGTATCGGGGCTGGTGGTTTCCAGAACCGAAACACGGAAAGCGGTGTCGCCAACCTCGTATTTTTTCGAATCGAGCCGCAACAGCTCCGCATCGCTGAAATGCGAGATGTCGGATTTCGCCGCAAACATCTCGGCCGCATATGCCGTGATGTCGATGCCAAGATCGGCGGCCAGCCGTTCGGCAATCTCGCGATCACGCGGGGTGGTGGTCGGGCTGCGGAATTCCAGCGTGTCGGAAATGATGCAGCTCAGGATCAGCCCCTTGATCGGCTCCGGCATCGTGTCCAGCGCCGGTTCGCGCATGATCGAATACATCACTGTCGCGGTAGAGGCGACCGGTCGGATCGTGACATTGATCGGCTTTTTCGTGGTAATCCCGCCGACCAGCAGGTGATGGTCGATGATCTGCCCGATGTCGGCGTCATTGATCCCCTCGGGCAGCTCTGCCGGATTGTTGGTATCAACGATCACGATCTTTTCATCCGCTTCCAGCGTGCCCAGAAGCTCCGGCTGCGCAAAGCCCCAGCGTTCCAGCACGAACTTCGCCTCGGTGTTCGGCTCCCCCAGAACATAGGCTTCGGCCTTCAGGTTGCGGATGTTGTTCAGATACCAGGCCCAGACAATGGCGGAGCAGGTGGCGTCTGTGTCGGGGGCCAGATGGCCGAAAATCTTGATCATGGTTCGTCTCGCTGTTGTGCGCTGCAATATCTGCGTTCTATATAGGCGGCGTTTTTTCCTTTGTCACCTGCTTTGGTATTTGCGCGCGGAACCTGGCGCTCCGGCCCTTGACTCACCCGAAGCGTCTGCCTAAATACCTGCCGTTATCACTCACCGGTGGCGAGTGCTAATACAGCAGAGCCACCCTAACACTGGCATACTCGAAGGAGCATCCAAAATGGCATTCACACCTTTGCACGACCGCGTAGTGGTCCGTCGTCTCGAAAGCGAAGAAAAAACCGCAGGCGGCCTGATCATTCCCGACACCGCCAAGGAAAAACCCTCCGAAGGCGAAGTCGTAGCCGTTGGCGCAGGTGCGCGTGACGAAGACGGTGATCGCATCGCGATGGACGTAAAGGCAGGTGACAAGATCCTGTTCGGCAAATGGTCCGGCACGGAAATCACCATCGACGGTGAAGAGCTGCTGATCATGAAAGAAAGCGACATCCTCGGCATCCTTGCCTGAGCGAATTCTCGTTAACCCTCAATATTTCAAGGAGCATCCCACATGGCTGCTAAAGACGTAAAATTCGACACAGATGCCCGCAATCGCCTGCTGGCCGGTGTTGATATCCTCGCCAATGCTGTAAAAGTCACCCTCGGCCCGAAAGGCCGCAACGTGGTGATCGACAAATCCTTCGGCGCTCCGCGCATTACCAAGGATGGCGTATCCGTTGCCAAGGAAATCGAACTGGAAGACAAGTTCGAGAACATGGGCGCGCAGATGGTCAAGGAAGTTGCCTCGCGCACCAATGACACCGCCGGTGACGGCACAACCACCGCGACCGTTCTGGCCCAGGCCATCGTTCGCGAAGGTATGAAATCGGTTGCCGCCGGCATGAACCCGATGGACCTGAAGCGCGGCATCGATATCGCTGTGTCCAACGTCGTTGAAAACATCAAGGGCATGGCCCGCGAGGTCAAAGATTCTGACGAAGTTGCACAGGTCGGCACCATTTCCGCCAACGGCGAAGCCGAAATCGGCCGCCAGATTGCGGATGCTATGCAGCGTGTCGGCAACGAAGGTGTCATTACCGTCGAGGAAAACAAGGGTCTCGAAACCGAAACCGATGTGGTCGAGGGTATGCAGTTCGACCGCGGCTACCTGTCGCCCTACTTCATCACCAACCCCGATAAAATGGTTGCAGATCTCGAAGACTGTCTGATCCTGCTGCACGAGAAAAAACTCTCGTCGCTGCAGCCGATGGTTCCGCTGCTGGAAACCGTTATCCAGTCCGGCAAGCCGCTGCTGATCATTGCCGAGGATGTAGACGGCGAAGCGCTGGCGACTCTCGTGGTCAACAAACTGCGCGGCGGCCTGAAAATCGCGGCTGTGAAAGCACCGGGCTTCGGTGACCGTCGCAAGGCCATGTTGCAGGATATCGCTATCCTGACCGGCGGTCAGGTGATTTCCGAGGAACTGGGCATGAAGCTCGAGTCTGTCACGATCGACATGCTCGGCACGGCCAAGAAAGTCCACATCACCAAAGACGAGACAACCATCGTTGATGGTGCCGGCGACAAGGCCGAGATTGCAGCCCGCGTGGCTCAGATCCGCACCCAGATCGAGGAAACCTCCTCTGACTATGATCGCGAAAAACTGCAGGAGCGTGTTGCGAAACTCGCCGGCGGTGTTGCGGTGATCCGTGTTGGCGGTGCAACCGAAGTCGAGGTGAAAGAGCGTAAAGACCGTGTTGACGATGCGCTGAACGCGACCCGTGCGGCCGTTCAGGAAGGCATCATTGTTGGTGGTGGCGTTGCCCTGGTTCAGGCAGCAAAAGCGCTGGCTGACGTATCCGGTGACAATGCCGACCAGAACGCCGGTATCGCTATCGTCCGTCGCGCGCTCGAAGCGCCGCTGCGCCAGATTGCCGACAACGCCGGTGTCGACGGTGCGGTTGTGGCTGGCAAAATCCGCGAGAGCGACGATGTTTCCTTCGGCTTCAACGCCCAGACCGAGGAATATGGCAACATGTTCGATTTCGGTGTGATCGATCCGGCCAAGGTGACCCGCACAGCGCTCGAGGATGCGGGCTCGATTGCCGGTCTGCTGATCACCACCGAAGCCATGATCGCCGACAAGCCCGAAAAACCGGGCGCTGCCGCTGCAATGCCTGACATGGGCGGCATGGGTGGCATGGGCGGCATGATGTAAGTCACGCCGACATTGCAGAAATCCGAACGGGGGGCTTCGGCCTCCCGTTTTTGTTTGAGCGCGCGCGAAATAACGCCGAAATGTGCTGGTGCGTTCGTTTTGTGATACTACATGTTGCGAAATATTATTTCTTCGCTTACGTTGATGATGCAATTAATCACCAAGGCATATGCCTTCATTGAAAAGGAAATCCGGTATGAGCAAACGCGACGACCTCATTGCAGTTTATGCATCTGACCTGAAAGAGAAATGTGGTATTACACCCGACATGGACCTGCTAACCAAAGTCACCATTGGCTGTGGCCCGTCCATTTACAACGCTGATGCTTCGACGGTTGCCGGCTCGCAGGAATCGGAACTGGAAACGGTGAAAAACAACTTCCTGATCAAGAAGCTGGGTCTCAAGGACGGCCCGGAACTCATGGACGCCATCAACGAGGCGATCGAAACCTACGGCAAATCGAACCGCAACAAGTATCGTGCCGTTATCTATTACATGCTTACCAAAAAGTTCGGCAAAGAGTCGGTCTACGGCTAGAGTCCGGTCAAGTTATTGGCAGGTTTGCAAAGCCCTCGCAGAAATGCGGGGGCTTTGTTTTGAGCGAAAAACCGCATCGACGGAGTGGGTATTAGCCGCTCAGCGGTTTAACGCGGTTTATATGACCCATCTTCCGCCCGGCCTTGATATCGGCTTTGCCATAAAGATGCAGGGCTGCGTTTGTAACCTGCGCGTATTGCAGCACGTCATCGCCGATCAGGTTGGTCATTACCACATCGGAATGCCGCGTCGCATCGCCGAGCGTCCAGCCCACGACCGCGCGGATATGCTGTTCGAACTGGTCGATGGCGCAACCGTTCTGCGTCCAGTGACCGGAATTATGCACCCGTGGCGCCACCTCGTTCACCAGCAGGCCCGAAGAGGTCACGAACAGTTCCACTCCCATCACGCCGATGTAGTCGAGCGCGTTGAGGATATTTCCAGCCAGCAACACCGCCTGCATATGCTGCCCTGCGGCTAGGGTGGCCGGAACGGTAGTGGTATCGAGAATGCCGTTTTTGTGAACGTTTTCGCCCGGGTCGTAACAGACCACCGCACCGTCGACCCCGCGCGCGGCGATTACCGAGATTTCGCGCTCGAAATCGACAAAACCCTCCAGCACGGCGGGTGCGTCCTGTAGCGCTTCGAAGGCCTCGGCGGCCTGTGCCGGATCGCTTATCCGCACTTGCCCCTTGCCGTCATAGCCGAAACGCCGCGTTTTCAGAATGGCGGGGCTACCGATGGAGCCGAGTGCCTTTTGTAAATCTTCCAGCGTGTCGATCTGCGCGAAGGGCGCGACATTCAGGCCGAGAGAGGTCAGGAACTCCTTTTCCGCGATCCGGTCCTGTGACACAGCGAGGGCATTGCGCTGCGGGCGCACGGGCCGGATGGATTCCAGAATGTCGAGGGCCGCTGTCGGGATGTTCTCGAACTCGAAGGTAATAACATCGACGGAGGCGGCGAACTCAGTCAGCGCCTCGGTATCGTCGTAGGCGGCGGTGGTCACACGGGCGGCGACATCACCGGCGGGCGGGTTGGCGCCGGGCTCGAAGATGTGGGTTTTCAGGCCGAGCCGCGCAGCGGCCATCGACAGCATCCGGCCCAACTGGCCGCCACCGAGAATGCCGACCGTCGCGCCAAGGGGCAGGGGGCTAGTCATGTGGTTCATCCGCGATCGAAGCGGACAATGCCGCGCGCCATTCTTCCAGCTGTTCGGCTAGAGAGGGGTCGGAATTGGCGAGGATGGCAGCAGCCATCAGCCCCGCATTGGCCGCGCCCGCCTCGCCAATCGCCATGGTGCCGACGGGGAATCCCTTGGGCATTTGCACGATGGAATATAGCGAGTCGACACCCGAAAGCGCGCGGGTCCGGATCGGCACACCCAACACCGGCACGCGGGTTTTGGAGGCCATCATGCCGGGCAGATGGGCCGCCCCGCCGGCACCCGCAATGATCACCTGCAAGCCCCGTTCCGCTGCGGTTTTCCCGTAATCCCAGAGCCGGTCCGGTGTTCGATGGGCCGAAACGATTTTCGTCTCGTAGGCAAGGCCGAGCTCATCCAGCACCTCGGCAGCGGCTCTCATGGTCGGCCAGTCCGACTGGCTTCCCATGATGATACCGATTTTGGGTTGGGTCATCTCCGGCTCCTTCGTGGTTTCGTTCCGGTTATAGCGCGCTAGGCGATAATGTCAGGGGTAATTTCGTCCTCGATACGCTTGATACTGTCCTTCAGCGCCAGTTTCTGCTTTTTCAGGCGGCGCAGCGTCAATTGGTCGGCGACGCGCGACTGGTCAAGGGCGTGGATTGCTTCGTCCAGATCGCGGTGTTCGCGCTGGAGCATTTGCAGGCGGATTTTCAGAATTTCCTGATGGTCCAGTATCGGCGGGATGGTCATGCGGGCGGGTCCATGTGTCGGTTTGGTGTGACTATAGCAAATCCGAAACACTGCGAATAGCCCGAACCCCCTTGTTTTTATATGTTTAACGCCCCATATCCCGCTCAGTCGATGAAACAGTCCGAGGAACCGCCGATGCCGAGAACGTCTTTTGTTTCCCACCCGAATATGCTGGGATTTGAACGGCTGGAGGGGTTGATAGAACGCTGTGTGAAAACCGGCGGGGACAGTTTCCCGCCGTTCAATATCGAGGTGCGGGACGGCGGCAAATACCGGATCTCGCTGGCGGTCGCAGGTTACGGTCTGGATGATCTGTCTATCACGCTGGAGGGGACCGAACTTACGGTTCAGGGGCGCAAGCCCGCCGGGAGTGACAAGCAGGAATTCCTGCATCGCGGCATTGCCGGACGGCAGTTCCGCAAACAGTTTCTGCTGGCACCACAACTGGAACTCGTCGGGGCGGCATTGGCAAACGGTTTGCTGGACATAGATTTCATCTGGCAGCCGGAGGAATCAGCAGTGCAAAGGGTCCCGATTTCCCGGAAGTAGCGGACTGAATGCTGGGTGAATTGCGCGGATTCAACTTTGACATGCAGCATTTTGTTCAACTAAATCGAAGGGATTTTCCATAATTTCAGGTTTTTTGAATATAATGCCTGTTGTCGGCCAATTTCGACGAATTTGCTTAAATAATTAACCAATTTTGATAATTTTGTCGAAATAATGTGGAAGTTTTGTTAAAAAACACCCGTTAGTAAAGAGTACCGAGGATTCGAGGAGGTTTGCCTAGACCTTCAAAGTGTCTGAACTTAGTCGTTGTGCTTATGTTTGGCTGGCGGGCCACAGATAGACCCCAGATCAGAGAATGCAATATTGCTGATTTGTGCCGGGGCAAAACGACGAAATAGACATGACGGGTCCTTGAAGTAACGGAGCTTGCTCCGCTGTTCAAGGTACCGAGTATGAGTGTTCTTATTTTCGGAACGTCTCGCAAGTAAGAAAGCGCACGGACATCCCTACGGGTCCGTGCGCTTTTTCTTTATCCGGCGATCAATCCCAGCTGCTCCAGTTTCAGAATAACCTGATGGGCGCAATTGTCCACGTCGACGTTCTCGGTTTCGACACGCAACTCGGGATTTTCCGGCTCCTCGTAGGGATCGGAAATGCCGGTAAACTCTTTGATCTTGCCCTCGCGTGCCAGTTTATACAGCCCTTTGCGATCCCGGCGTTCGCATTCCTCCAGGCTGGTGGCGACATGGACCTCGACGAAGGTGCCGAATTGTTCGATCTCCTCGCGCACAGCACGACGGGTGGCCGCGTAGGGAGCGATCGGGGCGCAGAGCGCGATACCGCCGTTCTTGGTGATTTCCGAGGCTACATAACCGATGCGGCGGATGTTGAGGTCGCGGTGTTCCTTGCTGAATCCCAGCTCCGAGGACAGGTTCTTGCGCACGACGTCGCCGTCCAGCAGCGTGACCGGGCGACCGCCCATTTCCATCAGCTTGACCATCAGGGCATTGGCGATAGTGGACTTGCCGGAACCGGACAGGCCGGTGAAAAACACGGTGAACCCCTGTTTCGATTTTGCGGGACGGGTGCGGCGCAGCTCCTCGACCACTTCGGGAAAGGAAAACCAGTCGGGAATTTCCAGCCCCTCTGACAGGCGCCGGCGCAGTTCGGTGCCGGAGATGTTGAGGATGGTCTTGCCCTCCTCGACCTCGTCAATCGGCTCGTATTGCGCCTTTTCCTGCACATAGACCATGTGTTTGAAATCGACCATTTCGACGCCGATTTCGGATTCATGCTTTTTAAACAGTTCCTGCGCATCGTAGGGACCATAGAAATCCTCGCCGGCGGAATTCTTGCCCGGTCCGGCGTGGTCGCGTCCGACGATGAAATGGGTGCAGCCGTGGTTGGCGCGGATCAACCCGTGCCAGACGGCCTCGCGCGGGCCGCCCATGCGCATGGCAAGATTGAGGAGGGAAAGCGATGTGGTGGATGATGGATATTTGTCCAGCACTGCCTCGTAACAACGCACGCGGGTAAAATGGTCAATATCGCCCGGTTTGGTCAGCCCGACAACCGGATGGATCAGCAGGTTGGCCTGCGCTTCCTTCGCGGCGCGGAAAGTCAGTTCCTGATGCGCGCGGTGCAGCGGGTTGCGGGTCTGGAAGGCGACGACGCGGCGCCAGCCCATCTTGCGGAAATAGGCGCGTAACTCGTTCGGCGTATTGCGGAGGCCGCGGTAATCATAATGCACCGGCGCCTGAATCCCGATCACCGGTCCGCCGAGATAAACCTCGCCGGCCGTGTTGTGCAGATAGTTGACGGCAGGGTGGGCGATATCATCGGCACCGAAGACAGCCTCGGCCTCGCGGGATTTGTCGGGGGCCCATTTGTCGGTGACCGACAGAATGGCGAGGATCACGCCCTCGGGGTCGCGCAGGGCAATATCTTGTCCGGTCTCCAGCCCCTCGGCAAAATCGGCGCTGACGTCGAGGTTGATCGGCATCGGCCAGAGGGCGCCGTCTGTAAGGCGCATATTGTCGAGAACGCTGTTGTAGTCCGCCTCTCCGAGGAACCCCTTCAACGGATTGAATCCACCGTTCATCAGCAGTTCAAGATCGCACATCTGGCGCGGGGTCAGGTCCCAACTCGGCAGATCACCGGCCTCGGCCTTCAGCTTTTCGGCGCTGTCATGGGAGACATAGAGTTCGGGGACGGGAGTCAAATTTCTGATTTGCATAGGATTCTCGAATAAAAACGGGACCGGTGTTCGGCCCCGTTTAAGCGGTATTCACGCAGGTTTTCAACCGAATTGCGCCGAGAGAACACTATTCGGGCGATTTTCCCGCATTATTCCTCGGCGGAAAGAAAACGCTCGGCCTCCAGTGCCGCCATGCAACCCATGCCGGCGGAGGTCACAGCCTGACGGTATTTGTAGTCGGTCAGGTCACCCGCGGCAAAGACGCCGGGGATCGAGGTTTCGGTGCTGTCGGGCTTGGTAACAACATAGCCGCCCATATGCGTTTCCAGCGAATCCTTGACCAGTTCGGAGGAGGGCGCATGCCCGATGGCGATGAAGACGCCCTTGCAGGGAATGTCGGTGATCTCGCCGGTTTTGACGTTTTTCGTGCGCACGCCCTCGACGCCCATCGGCTCGTCGGAGCCATAGACCTCGACCAGTTCGTTGAACCAGAGAGGTTCGATTTTCGGATTTTTCAACAGACGCTCCTGCAGGATTTTTTCCGAGCGCAATTCGTCGCGACGATGGATCAGCGTGACCTTGGAGGCGAAGTTGGTGAGGAACAGGGCCTCCTCGACCGCCGAGTTGCCGCCGCCGACCACGACGACTTCCTGCCCGCGATAGAAGAACCCGTCGCAGGTGGCGCAGGCCGAGACGCCGAAGCCCTTGAATTTTTCCTCGGACGGCAGGCCGAGCCATTTGGCCTGCGCGCCCGTGGCAAGGATCACCGCATCGGCGGTGTAGGTGGTGCCGCTGTCGCCCTTGGCCGTGAAGGGGCGTTTGGACAGGTCGAGGTCGCTGATGTGATCGGCGATGATCTCGGTTCCGGCGGCGCGGGCGTGCTCCTCCATTTCGACCATCAGGTCGGGGCCTTGCACCTCTTTGCGGCCGGGCCAGTTTTCGACCTCGGTGGTGATGGTAAGCTGGCCGCCGGGCTGGATGCCTTGCACCAGAATCGGGTTCAGCATGGCGCGGGAGCCGTAGATTCCGGCGGTGTATCCGGCCGGGCCGGAGCCGATGATAAGAAGGCGGGTGTGACGTGTTTCAGACATTTTCGATAGCCTTTTGTAAATGCGTTGCTGCGTATATAGGCGGTAGCCCCTGCGCTGTGAAGGCGCGGCGCGGGGTTTTGCGGATCGGGCGCGGAAATTATGGATCGCGAATTATTCTTGCGCAGGTGCGAAATATTATTGCGCGAGGCGCGGCTTGCCGATAATAACGGATACCTACAAACACAGCAGGGAATCCCGATGCCGCTTACCAAACTCGACCCGATTGACCGGAAAATTCTGGCGGAGTTGCAGGCCGATGGCCGCATGACCAATGTGGAGCTGTCGGCGCGGGTCGGAATCTCGGCGCCGCCCTGCCTGCGTCGTGTGCGCTCGCTGGAAGAGGCGGGATTGATCCGCGGCTACCATGCCGACGTCAACGCCCGCGAACTGGGCTTCGAGGTGCAGGTGTTCGCCATGGTCGGGCTGCACTCACAGGCCGAGGTGGACCTCTCGGCCTTCGAGGAGCGGGTGCGCGGCTGGCCGTTTGTGCGTGAGTGCCACATGCTGAACGGCGAGATCGACTTCATCCTGAAGTGCGTCGCACCGGACCTGTCAAGCTTCCAGAGCTTTCTGACCAACGACCTGACGGCGGCCCCGAATGTGGCGAGCGTGAAAACCTCTCTGGTAATCCGCTGCGGTAAGGACGAGCCGGGCGTGCCGTTTTCTGTGCTGGAAGAACGTGCCGAGGATTAAAGCCTGATCACCGATATTTGCCGCCCGTAATCCGGTTCGCCGGCATGTGTTGTGCGGCGATAGGAAAAGAAATCCTCCGGCTCCGAAAAGGTGCAACGCCCGATCCAGCCCGCATCCTTGATTTCGGCTTGGCGCAGTTTATCGACCACGAACATCGGCAGATCGAACAGATAGCGGTCGCCCTCGCCGTTGGTGAAGAAACGGGAGAAGGCGGGGTCTTCGGTCAGGAAAGTCTCGAAGAATTCCGGCCCGACCTCGTAGGCGCGCTGGCTGATGCAGGGACCGACCACCGCCACGATGTTTTCGCGGCTGGCGCCCAGCCTGATCATTGCGGCGATGGTGGAATCGGTAACACCGCCAAGGGCGCCCTTCCATCCGGCGTGGGCCGCGCCGACGACGCCGGCTCCGACGTCTGCAAACAGCACCGGCGCACAATCGGCGGTGAGAATGCCGAGCGCGATCCCCTTTGTGCGGGTGACCATGGCGTCGGCTTTCGGGCGCCCGTCCGGCCACGGGGCCTCGGTAACGGTAACCACATCGGGTGAATGGATCTGGTAGACCGAGAGCAGGTTTTCCGGCGCCACGCCCATATCATCGGCCACGATAGCGCGATTGGCGGCGACATTTTCGGAGGTATCGTCCGAGCTTTGACCGCAGTTCAGCGAAGTATACAGGCCGGTCGAGACGCCACCGAGACGGGTAAAAAAACCGTGGGTGACGCCATCGAGCGCCGGATCACTCAGGAACGAGCGAGGCATCTTCGAAACCCGGAGCAGTCGGCGCGTCGCGGTTGACCACACCCATGACCTTGAACAGCGTGCCCATCTCGTCCGGATGGATCAGACGGTTGAGGGCGACGCTGATTTCCTCGGCTACTTCGTCCTCGTCAGTGGCGTTGATCAGCATGCTGGCGCGAGTCTCGATACCGATGCGTTTCAGGAACGGACCTTGCGGGACGCAGCCCTCTGTGCGGGCGGCACCGGCGGCGCGGGCAAGGGCGGCGAAATTGACGTGGGCGGTGACGTCGGCCTCGCCATGTGGATGGTCGAGGGCATCGACCGGCTCGTGGTTTTTCACGGCTTGCAGGCTGTCTCCCGCACCGTCCCAGTCGCCATAGTCGATAAATAGCGCCGCGCCACCGTCAGCGGCAATGCGGTCACCGATCTTGGCGGCAATATCCTCGGACTGGAACGAAACCTCGGCATAGAGATGCTCGGGCAGCATCGGGAAGAATTCGCTCAGGTCCTCGTTCTGGGCCGGTTGGCCGTGGGTGAAGGCCAGCTTGCCGTCGGCGCCGACCTCGATCAGGCGTTCCTGCCAGCCGGCGTCGTTGAAACGGAACTGGTGCATGGGCAGGGCATCGAAAAATTCGTTGGCGACGAGGAACATCGGCAGCCCTTCGGGCAACTCGTCGATGTTGAAGGCCCAGTGCGGATCCTGCCCCATCAGAACGGCAGACTGTTTACGGCGCATGGAGGGGCTGTTTTCCACCAGCCAGATTTCGGCGCCCTGCCGGAAATCGGGTAGGGTGTTGGCAGTGCGTAGGATGTCGTTCATCAGCGTGCCGCGGCCGGGCCCCAGTTCCACCAGCAGGAATTTCTCCGGCCGACCCTGATCGTTCCACGCCTGCATCAACCAGAGCGCGAGCATCTCGCCGAACATCTGGCTGACCTCGGGCGCGGTGACGAAATCGCCGTCGGGGCCGAAAGGGTCACGGTTGGTGTAATAGCCGTGCTCGGGGTGGTTCAGGCACAGGTGCATATATTCACCCACGCTGATCGGGCCTTTCTCGGCGATGCGGGATTTGATGATCTCTGTCAGTTCGGTCATGCGCGTTTCTTTATCCATATCAGCAGGGCGATGCCGACGATTACCATCGGCAGGGACAAGAGCTGCCCCTGTGTTATGCCCGTTTCGCCCATACGAATGACATATCCGAACGGATTATCCAACGAGACAAATTGCGCGTCCGCCTGACGGAAATATTCGACAAAGAAGCGCGCGGCACCGTAGCCGGTAAAAAAAGTCGCGATGGTCAGCCCCGGGGTTTTCAGCGCGCTCCGTTTGTAGACCATCCAGAACAGTAGCGCACCCAGAACCAGCCCCTCCAGAATCGCCTCGTAAAGCTGGCTGGGGTGACGGGTGCAGACTCCCTGCCAGTAGTCGGGGCATTCCAGCGCGCGCGGATCGGGAAACAGCACTGCCCAGGGCACATCGGTCGGGCGGCCCCAGAGTTCCGGTTTGATGAAGTTGGCAATCCGGCCGAGGAAAAGCCCGATCGGCGTCGCCAGCGCCACCGCATCCCCGATCGACAGAACCGGCAGCTTGTGTTTGCGCGCATAAAGCGCAATTGCCGTGATCACCCCGAGGAACCCGCCGTGGAAGGACATACCGCCCTGCCAGACCTTGAGGATTTGCGCCGGATTGGCCGAATAATAATCCCACTGATAGAAAAACACGAAGCCGAGGCGCCCGCCCAGAACCACGCCGATGACGATCCATGTCAGCAGGTCCTCGACTTTCGCAGGTTCCATCGGGGCTTTGGCGGACCAGAGGTCGTCGCGTTTCATCAGGCGCACGATAACCCGCCATCCGATCAGCAAACCGGCGATATACGCCAGCGCATACCAGCGCAGTGCCAGTTCGAATCCGAAGACGTCGAACGAGAAAATCTCGGGGTTTATATCGGGGAAGGGTATGACAAACGGCATCGGGTTCTCCTTTGTCCTCTCACTCCCTTGCTGCCGGATTAAAGTCAAGCGGCGCTTGGCAAACTGTTCGTGAACAGCCATATATAGGCGGAAACGAGCAAACAGGAGTCGACGATGCAGAGTCGCAACCGGATTTTTGACGACATGTCCCAACTGATGAGCAATGCTATGGGTGTGGCGCAGGGGGCCAAGACCGAGGCCGAAACCGCACTGAAGTCGATGCTCGACCGCTGGCTGGCCGACCGCGATTTCGTTTCGCGCGATGAATTCGAGGCCGTGCGCGCCATGGCGCAGAAGGCGCGCGAGGAAAACGACGCCCTGCTAAAACGGATCGAGGCGCTGGAAGCGAAGTCCAAGCCCAAGCCGCGTGCCAAGGCGAAACCGGCCGCGACCAAAACGGCCAAAGCCGACAAATAATTCCGGCAGTTTTCTGCCTTTGACGCCCCGAAACCGGATTTCGGGGCGTTTTCTTTGCAAGAATCTCTTTACAGACCGGCGATTTGCGCACACCATATATCGTATGGGGTCACTCTTATTATACGACCCTTGGATATGGCTCCCGCTTTTAGTGGTGTTTTCCATTTCAGGCGCAAGACCAAAGAGGGACCGGATATGGATACTGCAACAATTGATTTGACCACCGACG
>Ga0256839_1004099_pt1 | contig 14473 bp, 16 predicted proteins | sample 354166metaG_FD_185968 | JGI IMG/M metagenome (GOLD analysis project Ga0256839, IMG submission 185968) | Hydrothermal vent microbial communities from Mid Atlantic Ridge, Atlantic Ocean - 354-166 | ecosystem: Environmental > Aquatic > Marine > Hydrothermal vents | place: Atlantic Ocean: Mid... | reverse complement strand
GTCGCCAAGGATATCCAGCAGGCGGCGGGTCTCGCGTTCCAGCGCGTCGCCACCCGTCACCAGCAGCATCGGATCAAGGTTGCCCTGCACGGTGATCCTGCTTTGCAGCGCATCACGGGCCCAGTCAGCGGGGACCGAGGTGTCGATGGCCAGACCGTCGAACAGTTTCCGGTCGGCGAATTTGATGTAGCCGCCACCGGCCCCGCGCGGGAAGGCGATGACCGGCAGGTCTGGGAAGCGGGATTTCAGTTCGGTGGCGATGCGGATTGCCGGTTTAAGGGCGTAATCCTCGAAACAGCTTCCGGCGAGGGTGCCGGCCCAGCTGTCGAACAGTTTGATAACCTCGGCGCCGGCCTCCACCTGTTTCGACAGGTATTCGATGGTGGCATCTGTCACCAGATCGATCAGTTTTCCGAATCCTTCTGGGTCGGAATACATCCATTTGCGCGCCGGACCCTGATCCGGTGTGCCGCGACCGGCGATCATATAGCTCGCCACGGTCCAGGGCGCGCCGGCAAAGCCGATGAAAGTGGTTTCCTTGGGGAGGGCCGCCGCAATCTGTTTGACGGACTGGTAGACCGGCGCCAGCGTGTCGTGAATGTCGTCCTTCCCTTTCAGGCGGCCGAGTTCGGCAACATTGGTCACCGGATTGAGGCGCGGGCCTTCGCCGGTTTCGAACCATAGGTCCATGCCCAGTGCCTGCGGCAACAGCAGGATGTCGGCGAACAGGATCGCTGCGTCGAAACCGAAACGGCGGATCGGTTGCAGGGTGACTTCGGTGGCGAAATCGGGATTGTAGCACAGGTCCAGAAAACCGCCCGCGTCGGCGCGTGTGGCGCGATATTCCGGCAGGTATCGGCCTGCCTGACGCATCATCCATACCGGAGGCGTTTTCAGCGTTTCTCCGGCAAGGGTGCGAAGGATGGTTTTTTCTGGCAGTCCGGTCATTTTGTTCTCCCACTCTTAAATAAAGAATTTAAGAGAAGTGGTGGTTGTTTGTAGGTCCTGTGCGTAACGGGGATTACCGTGTTTATCAAGTTTTGCACAGGGTTTTCCCGAGGTCCGGGTCGCGACATGAGCGCCCATCGGGGCTGTCTATGCTGAATATTCCGGCGGCGATAGGGAAAAAGCGGAAAACTGTCCACAATTGCTTGTGAGGATTGCGCACAGGGATAGAATCCGTATGGAATCCGCATAGGGTCGGGAAAACCCGCGGGCGTCAAAACGCTTGTGGGTATCCCCGCAACCGTGCAGCATGTATCAACGGTTTTATCCACAGGAGCCTTCGCGATGCCGCGGACCTATCGCATCATTCTGCTGTCCGATTCCACCGGCGAGACGGTGACCTCGGCCGCCGAGGCGGTGGCAAGCCAGTTTCCGGATATGGATCTGGACATTGCCATGCACCCGTTTGTGCGCACTGAGGCACGGGTGCGGGAATCGCTGGCGCTGGTCGAGGATGCGGATCTGGTGATCTATACCACCATGAACCCCGAGATCAGCGCGCTGGTCGTCGATACCTGCGACTATGCCGGTGTGCCGACGGTTCCCTTGCTCGATCCGGTTTTGCAGGCTTTTGAAAACCTCGAGGGGAAACAGCCGACAGGCAAGCCGGGGCGGCAATATACGGTGGATCGGGACTATCTGGAGCGGGTGACGGCGATTGACTATGCCATTCGCCATGACGACGGGTTGAGCGCCGAGTATCTGAAACAGGCCGATGTGATACTGGTCGGGGTCAGCCGGACCTCGAAAACGCCGACGTGTATCTATCTGGCCTATCAGGGTATCCGCGCCGCCAATGTGCCACTGGTGCCGAACCAGGAGGTGCCGGAGAGTTTGCTGGAAGCGATGGAGTCCGGCGTGCCGGCGGTCGGCCTGATTGCCAGTCCGACGCGATTGTCGCAGGTGCGGCGGCACCGGCTGAAAGCGCTCGGCAATCCGGAGCTGGTGGATTATGCCGAAACGCGGGAGATTCAGGAGGAGCTGACCTCGGCACGGCTGTTCTTTGAAAAACACGGGTTGCCGGTGATCGATGTCACCCGACGCTCGATCGAGGAAACGGCGGCGGCAGTGCGCGGGATACTGGCAGAGAGGAAAAACAGATGAGACGGTTTGTTCTGGCCTCGGGCTCGCAAATTCGGGCCGAGATGTTGCGAAACGCCGGTGTGTCGGTGGAAACAGAAGTGGCACGGGTGGACGAGGCGGCGATCAAGCAGGCGATGCTGCATGACGGCGCGCCCGCCCGCGATGTGGCCGATGCGCTGGCGGAACTGAAAGCGCGGCGGATTGCCATGCGCTATCCCGAGGCGCTGGTTCTGGGGGCCGATCAGGTGCTGGTTTGCGAAGGCAAGCTGTTCGACAAGCCGGAATCGATTGACGGCGCGCGCGAACAGTTGCAGGCCCTGCGCGGGAAAACCCATGAATTGCTGTCGGCAGCGGTGATATTCGAGGACGGCGCGCCGGTCTGGCGGCACATCGGGCGGGCGCAGTTGATGATGCGCCCGTTCAGCGACGCATTTCTGGACGATTATCTGGAAGCACAGGGCGAGGAGTTGTTAACCACGGTGGGCGGCTATAAGCTGGAGGCCGCCGGCGCGCAGCTGTTTACGCGCGTTCAGGGTGACTATTTTTCTGTGCTGGGGCTTCCGTTGCTGGAGGTTCTCGGGTTTTTGAGAACGCGAGGGATTATAGGGGAATGAGTGACGATTTTTTCCGTGCAGGGGTGATCGGCTGGCCGATAGCGCACAGCAAGTCGCCGGTTCTGCACGGGCACTGGCTGGAACGCTATGGCATCAATGGCAGTTACGAGGCGATTGCCATCGAACAGGGGCGGCTGGAGTCCGGTCTGCGCAAGCTGGCGAAACAGGGGTTTCGCGGGGTGAATGTCACCATCCCGCACAAGGAAAGCGTGCTGGCGCTGGCGGATTCCGTCACCGACCGTGCGGCGATGATCGGGGCGGCGAATACGGTGTATTTCCACAGCAACGGCACGATGGGGGTCGACAATACCGACGCCTACGGTTTTATCCGCAATTTGCAGCAGAACGCGCCGGAGTGGGATGCGAAATCCGGTCCGGCGCTGGTTCTGGGAGCCGGTGGCGCGGCGCGCGCGGTGGTCTATGCCTTGCTGGAGGCCGGTGCGCCGGTGGTGCGGCTGGCCAACCGGACGCGGGTGCGGGCGGAAATGCTGGCGGACCATTTCGGGGCGCGGGTCGAGGTGATCGACTGGAACCGCGCCAGCGACGCGATGGACGGGGCGATGACGATTGTGAACACCACCTCGCTGGGCATGAAGGGGCAGCCGGAGCTGAACGTGAAGTTCGACGCGGCGCCGAAGGGGGCGCTGGTGACGGATATTGTCTATAACCCGCTGATTACGCCGTTTCTGGAAAAGGCGATGCTGCACGGATTTGCCACGGTGGACGGGCTGGGCATGTTGCTGCATCAGGCGGTGCCGGGGTTTGAAATCTGGTTCGGCCAGACGCCCGAGGTCGATCAGGATTTGCGCAAGGCGGTGTTGAACGCATGAGCTATGTTCTGGGTCTGACCGGCTCCATCGGCATGGGGAAAACCACGACAGCGGGTTTTTTCAGCGATGCGGGTGTGCCGGTCTGGGATGCGGATGCGGCGGTGCACCGGCTGTATGACGGTGGCGCGGCGGTGCCCGCGATTGCCCGTCTGGTGCCGGATGCGGTCAATGGCGGCAAGGTGGATCGCGCGGTTCTGCGCGCGGCGATTGCCGGAAATCCGGCCCTGTTGCAGCAGATCGAGGCGGCGGTGCATCCGCTGGTGTCTGCCGACCGGCAAGGGTTTCTGGACGAAAATGCCGATGCGCCGCTGGTTGTCTGCGATATTCCGTTGCTGTTCGAGACCGGCGCCGATGGCTGGCTGGACGGGGTTCTGGTAGTGACGGTGGATGCGGAAACCCAGCGGCGGCGGGTTCTGGAGCGCGGCACCATGAGCGCGGCGGACTTCGCGGCCATTCTGGCCAAACAGGTGCCGGATGCGGAAAAACGCGCGAAGGCGGATTTTGTTATCGATACCGGCAAGGGGCTGGACCATGCCCGCGCCGAAGTTCTATCCTTGATCGAACGGCTTGGGGGTTCGGATGCGTGAGATTGTGCTGGATACGGAAACAACGGGATTCGACCCGAATTCCGGCGACCGGATTGTCGAGATCGGGGCGGTGGAGCTGCATAACCACATGCCGACCGGCCGCACCTATCACCAGTATATCAACCCGGAACGGGATATGCCCGAGGATGCCTTTGCCGTTCACGGGTTAAGCTCGGAGTTTCTGTCCGACAAGCCGGTGTTTGCCCGTATCGCGCAGGATTTCCTCGATTTCGTTGGCGAGGCGAAACTGGTGATCCATAACGCCGCCTTCGACATGAAGTTCCTTAATGCGGAGCTGAAATGGGTGGACAAGCCGCAATTGCCGTGGTCGCAGGCGATTGATACGCTGGAAATGGCACGGAAAAAGTTTCCGGGGGCGCAGAACTCGCTCGATGCGTTGTGCCGGAGGTTCGGGATTACCACGGAACGGGAATTGCACGGAGCGTTGCTCGACTCGGAAATTCTGGCCGAGGTGTATCTGGAACTGATCGGCGGGCGGCAACCGGATTTCGCTCTGTCGGTGGTGCGCGGCGGTAACAGTGGCCAAGACGGTGGTGGGGACTACATTCCGCCGAAACGGCCGAACCCGCTGCCGTCCCGTATTTCCGAAGCGGAAGCGGCGGCGCACGAGGCGTTTGTCGAAAAGCTGGGCGAAAATGCGCTCTGGAAGCGGTTCACATAAAAAAGGCGGCCCGCAGGCCGCCCTTTCCGGAAATCTGCCGGATCAGGAGATCGGCGCGTCTTTGGCCTGTTCCTGTGCCCGACGGGCGATTTCGTTGCGGTATAGGGCCACGAAGTCGATGGTGTCGAGGTTCAGCGGCGGGTAACCACCGTCGCGGGTTACGTCGCTGACGACGCGGCGCAGGAACGGGAAGATCAGGCGCGGACATTCAACCATCAGGAACGGGTGGAGCTGGTCCTCGGGGACGTTCTGGATAACGAAACGGCCGGCATAGTCGAGTTCGAGGATGAAGATCTTGGCGTCCTGGATGGTGGCCTCGATTTTCAGTTTGTTGATGACCTCATACTGGTCATCGCCCAGTTTGCGGGCATCGAGGCTGACCTGCACGTTGAAGTTGGTCTTGCCCTCGGGCATGCTGCCCTTCTGCACGGCGATATTCTCGAACGAAAGATCGCGGATATACTGGTTTGCAATATGCACGCGTGGGGGCTGCTGCTGCTGTGCGGCACCTTCGGCGGCGCCGTTGTTTTCTTCTGCCATCTGGATGGATTCCCGATCAGGTTAAAATTCTATGGCAGCGGGAATAACACTTTCCGGCAAGGGGGACAACCGGCGCTATTCCTCGGGGCGGGTCCAGCCAGAGTTGCCCGGTTTGCGGTTTATGTTGTCCTCGACCACCTCGAAATCGCCATCGATTACCGTGTCCGGCGCGGAACGGGTGGTCGTGGTATAGCTGGCGCTGGCGTAAACCGTGGCTTTGGCCTTCATGCGTTCGGCAATCGCCTTTATCAATGCTTGTCGCACCGGCGGTATCAACAGGGCAAGGCCGAAGCTGTCGGTGAAAAACCCCGGTGTCAGCAGCAGCAATCCAGCGACGAGGATAAACGCGCCGTTGGCGATCGGGTCGGCGGGGTTTTTACCGGTTTCGAGGCTCGCCTGCAGTTTTTGCAGTTGTGCCGTGCCCTGCGCCCGCATCAGCCATGTGCCGATGATCGCGGTCAGCACCACAATCGCCAGTGTGGGCCAGAGGCCGAGGATACCGCCAACCTGTATGAACAGACCGATTTCGATGATCGGAACCGCGACAAAGATCAAAAAGAGCCACATAATGCTTTTCCAGTGTTTTCTTCGGGCCAATGGACTTGACCACAGACAATGCTTACATAGGTGCATGCGGGGCCGAACGCTATTGTTTGGCCGGAAATTTTTCAAAGGGGCGCTCCATGATGGGTTCGCAATTGGTCCAGATCATTGTTCTTGCTGGTGTGGCACTGTTTCTGGTGTTGCGCTTGCGCAGTGTGTTGGGCACCCGTGACGGCTACGAGGACCCGATCAATCCGGCACCGGTGGAGTCGAACAAGTCCGCGCGCAAATTCGATGTTATCGACGGTGGCGGGGTCGATCACGACATTGCCGACCATATCGACCCGGACAGCGAATCCGCCAAGGCACTTGCGGCGATGAAGCGGGTGGAGCCGGGGTTCTCGGTCAATGATTTCATGCGCGGGGCGCGGCAGGCCTATGAAATGATCCTGATGGCCTTCGAAAATGGCGATCTGGAGTTTCTGGAGCAGTATCTGGCGCCGGATGTCTATGAAAGTTTCGCCCGCGTGATCGAGGAGCGCGTGAACAAGGGCCTGACGGTCGATGCCACCTTTGTCGGTGTGCGCGAGCTGAAACTGCGCGATGCCCGTTTCGACGAGGAAAACCGCGAGGCGGAGATCACGTTGAAATTCGTTGGCGAGCTGACCTCGGTCGTGCGTGATGCCGACGGCAGGATTGTCGAGGGCGATCCGCAGACGATCAAGCGGCAGTCCGATGTCTGGACCTTTGCCCGTTTGATGGGCGGCGAAAACCCGAACTGGCTGCTGGTCGGAACCGGCGGGTAAGGCGTGCAATGGCACGGCGCAAACGGGGCAAGCTGAGCGACGACGATCGCGAAATCTGGTCGAAGGTCGCGCAGACAACAGACCCGTTGCATACGGCAAAACCTCCTGTGGCAGAATTCCATCCCGATCCTCCGGCTGCGCCGATGGCGGCAAGGCCTGTGCGGCAGCCGCTCCGCCCGCTGACCCGTATCGGCGGGCAGGTGCAGGAGCCACGGGTGACGGTCAATCTGGCCACCGATCCCATGCGCGCGGCCGAACAACCGGGAAACCGGATGGACCGGCGCAATTTCGAGCGGCTGCGCAAGGGAAAGATGCGGCCCGATGCGCGGCTCGATCTGCACGGGATGACAGCGGCGCAGGCGCACGGGGAACTGACGGCGTTTATCTGCCGCTGCCATGCTGCCGGCAAGCGGCTGGCGCTGGTGATCACCGGCAAGGGCAATACCGTGCACGAGGAAGAGGGCATCATGCCCACCCGTCAGGGATTGTTGCGTCACAGCTTGCCGCACTGGCTGGACGCGCCGCATTTGCGGCCTATGATTCTGGAAATCACACCGGCCCACGCGCGCCACGGTGGCGGCGGGGCCTATTACGTCTATTTGCGGCGGAAACGCTGAAACCGGAGGGGTTCGGATGGGGGATGGCAAAGCCTACGGGCTGGAAACGCGGGTGTCGGTTCTGACGTGGAACCTCTGGTGGAAATTCGGGCCGTGGCAGAAGCGCAAAGCGGCGATCCTTGCGACGTTGCGGGATCTGGATGCGGATATCGTCTGTTTGCAGGAAATCTGGAACGACGGGGACGGTAATCTGGCCGCAGACCTGGCCGAGGCGCTGGGCTATCACCACGTTTACGCAGAAAGCATGGTGATGAACGACACCGGTTTCGGCAACGCCATTCTGTCCCGCTGGCCGATTGGCGAAAGCGATACGGTGGAGCTGTCAGGTCGGGAGGAATCCGGCGAGGGGCGCATTGGTCTCTATGCGCTGGTCAACGGGCCGCGTGGGGATTTGCCGGTGTTTTGCACCCACCTGAACCACCGTTACGAACACAGCCATATCCGGCAGGAACAGGTTGCCGATCTTGCGCGGTTCGTTGACAGCAAACGCCCGTGGACTTTTCCGCCCGTGCTTTGCGGCGATTTCAACGCGGAACCGGAAGCCGAGGAAATGCGGATGCTGGTCGGGCTGACCACCTGTCCGGTGGAGGGCCTGTGTTTCGTGGATGCGTGGAACGTGGCAGGGGACGGCGGGCGGGGGATTACCTGGTCGAACAAAAATCCCTACGCGGTGGAGGAGTTTGAGCCGGAGCGGCGCATTGACTATATCCTTGCCGGCCATCCGAAATATCGCGGTGCGGGGCATGTCACCGATTGCGTGGTGGCCGGGGCTGAAACGGTAGACGGAGTGATGCCGAGCGACCACTACGGCGTGCTGGCGAAATTGCGCTACTGACGCAAAAGGCCCGCTGCATTTCTGCAACGGGCCTTTCGTCTGTTTGTGGCCGGTTTACTGGATCGGCTGGCCGTTCGCCAGAATACCGCCCTCGGTAAAGGTGATTTCCGAGACGAACTGGTCCGGGTTGTCGCCGGGCTTGCCGAAGGCCATCATCATGCCGAGGGCCATACCGACCTGCATCTGGTCTATCAGGCCGATGGCAACCAGCTTGTCGGCCAGACCGTTGATGCCGTTCAGGTCGATATTGATGCTGCCCAACGGCATCGGGAACGGGCCGGCGTTGTTGAAGGTCAGCGCGCCGTCCATTTCGGCAGAGGCACCGCCGATTGCCAGCAGGAACCTGTTGACGTCTAGGCTGAGGATTTTTGCGGCTTCGGCCGGATCACCGCCGGCAGCGGCCACCATGGGGTCGATCTGCACCATGGCCTCCAGATCGATGTCGATCTGTGCCGGATCTCGCGGAATAGTCTTGCCCGGGTCGATCATGGACCAGAGACCCTCGCCAACAGTCATATCGGCCATCAACAGCCTGATGGCGGCCTTTTCCGGTGCTGCGGCAGAGTTGAGCGGCGCGACAACCAGCATAACGAGTTCCCCGAACCCGAGGTCGACCGGCGGGAACGGCATGCCGCCGCCGGGTGTGATGGTCATCTGCAACCCGTCACCACGCATATCGTAGGTAAAGGTGCCATCCACCATCTCCAGCAGGATGCTGGAATCTCCGCTGGTGACGGACATGTCGAAGGATACTTCCGGGCTGTCAACGGACGAATCGAAGGTGGACGGTCCGCTGGACATTTTCACCATGGCCGATTTGGAACCGTCGAGATAGCCCATTGCATCTTCTTCGCTGTCGGGAACATCGAAAGCAAACGTGACCGAATTGGCTTCGGCGGTCTGTTCGGCCTTCTGGATCTGTCCGTCAACGGTGATGTCGTAAACCAGATCGAACTTGGAGAAGTCGAGCGATCCCTCGACCCGTTTGTCGGCCTCGGCGGCGACCATGTTGAAGGTAACCTCGCCGAAGTCGGCGTTGAGATCGCGCAGAACGGGGCTGGCCGGATCACCGCCTTCGAGGCGCAGCGAGTCGGCTTTGAACTCGACGGTAATATCGTCGTTGCTCATGGCTTCGCGCAACAGGCCGTTGGTGGTGAACTCCAGTCCGCGGCTCAGGATTTCCGCGGTAAATTCCGCGCCTTCCCCGGTGCCGGTAATCGTGATGGTATCCGCAACGGTAAAGGTCACGACCGACGGATCGGCAGCCGAGGGCACACCCTTGATCCACGCGGTAGACAGTTTCGATGTGCCGTCCGGCGAAGTGATGGAAAGGTTGCGGTATTCGACGCTGCCGTCACCGCCGGTGATACGGTCATCGTAGGTCACCTGCGAACCATCGTCGATCATGCCGCGAACCATCAGGTCCAGCGTGGTTTCCAGAGAATTCTGCGCCAGCGCGGAGGACGCACCGGCCAGAAGCGCCAGAGCGGCTGTTGTTACACCAAGTTTATTCATTTCAATATGACTCCTGCAGGTATGGATTACAGCGCTTATGGTAGCGATTCCGCGTCGTCCGGGCAAGTTCGCCGATGGTTATTCCCTGATCTCGGTTGCGCCGACGCCCCAGATTTCGGATTTCGGTATCCACCCGCTGATGTTTTCCACCTCTATTTCGCACCAGTCGATGGTGCAGGCGCCAAGCGAACCGATAACTCCTTTTTCCACCAGCGCCACAGTGGCGGCGGATTCGGTCGGGGTTTTGCGCAGCGGCGCACGCTGCGCACGGACAACAACCGTCCGGTGGCCGGACAGGAGCGCATAGTGCATCCAGCCACCGGCGCCATCCTCGTCCTGAACCCGCCGCCAGTGTTCGAATTCGGCGGTGACCAGCAGCGGCGTGCCCTTGCGGGTCAGGATCCAGTCGATACGGTGCGACTGGCTCGGCCCGCGGCGGATATAACCGTTATCGGCCTTGAGGCTGACAAACCGCGGCAAGGGCAGGTTGGTGACCGGGCCGAGGGTGGCGGTTTCTTGCGCTCCGGGGCTGCCGGCGAGCGCCAACAGCATGCCGAACACGACCAAGCGGATGAGTGTAAACCTGCGTAACAAAATGAATTCCCAGCCTGTAATACCGTGCGCGGCCGGAAATTATATTTTTCCGTTTCCCCGCCCCTCCTTTGCTGGCATGTTAGAGGAAAGTTTTCAAGTCGAGGACACCTTCGAGATGCCGAACAAAGCCCTGAAAGTCATCGTCACCCGCCGCCTGCCCGAACCTGTCGAGACCCGCATGCGCGAGCTTTTCGATGTGGAGTTGAACGAAACCGATGAAAAGATGGATGCGGCGGCGCTGGGCGATGCGATGAAACGGGCCGATGTGCTGGTGCCGACTCTCGGAGATGTGATCGACCAGAAGATGCTGGCACAGGCGGGCGGGAACCTGCGGCTGATCGCCAACTACGGCGCGGGGTTCGACCATATCGACGTGCAGACGGCGCTCCAGCGGGGAATCATGGTGTCGAACACGCCCGGGGTTCTGACCGATGACACGGCGGATATGACCATGGCGATGATCCTTGCGGTGCCGCGGCGTCTGCGCGAGGGCAACATCCTGATGCAGCGTGGCGAGTGGACGGGGTGGTCGCCGACGGCACTGATGGGGCACCGGATCGGCGGCAAGCGGCTGGGGATTCTCGGTATGGGCCGGATCGGTCAGGCGGTGGCGCGGCGCGCGGCGGCCTTCGGATTGCAGGTGCATTATCACAACCGTCGCCGTTTGCACCCCGAGATCGAGGAATCGCTGGAGGCAACTTATTGGGAGAGCCTCGACCAGATGCTGGCGCGGGTGGATATCCTGTCGATCCACTGCCCGCACACGCCGGGGACGTTCCATTTGCTGAACGCGCGGCGGCTGAAACTGATGAAACCGACGGCCTATATCATAAACACGGCGCGCGGAGAGATCATCGACGAGAACGCCCTGACCCGCATGTTGCGTGCCGGCGAGCTGGCCGGAGCGGGGCTGGATGTTTACGAGCACGGCAACGACATCAACCCGCGCCTGAAGGGGCTGGACAACGTGCTGCTGCTGCCGCACATGGGATCGGCCACGGTGGAGGGCCGGATCGAGATGGGCGAGAAGGTGATTATCAACATCAAGACCTTTGCCGACGGGCACAGACCGCCGGATCAGGTGGTGCCGGCGATGTTGTGAGGTTCCGGCTGCCGGAAGAAATCGCGCAGCTGGTTGTTGCGCGGGACAGGTTGCGCAAGCGGTTTGGCCGACAGGACTTGCGATTTACGTTCGACGGGAATCTTGTGGGCGATATCGGCGAAGCGATAGCCGCCGATCTGTTCGGGCTGGACCTGTCGCGTCGGAACAGCGAAGGAGTCGACGGTGTGGCTCCTGACGGAACCACCGTTCAGATCAAGGCAACAAGCACGGGACGTGGGCCGGCGTTTAGATATGTTGCCACCCGTGCCGACCGGTTACTGTTTCTGGATTTTGATTTCCAGACATTGACGGGCGAAGTGGTTTTTAACGGGCCGGAAAAAACCGCGTTGCAGGATTTGCCGGACCGCTGGAATAATCAGCGCGTTGTTTCAAGAACACATATTGTTCGGGCAAACGCCGGTGTCAGGGACGAAGATCGTTTGAAACCGGTCCCCGATAGCGGGATTGAAACCCTCTAACCCGCCCGCCGGTCGATTTCCGTCAACTGGCGCATGATCCCGCTTTTTACCGGCGGCAGGATGTTGCCCAGCCGCAGGGCCGCGTCGCGCAGGATGCGGGCGGGGGGGCTGGTGTCGGTGTAGAGTTTGACCAGCACGTTCGTGCCCAGATAGATCGGGCGGGATTTGCGGCGGTGGCGGGACTGGTAGCGGCTCAGGACTCCGAAATCGCCGATGTCCGTGCCATTTTGCAGGGCGTGGCGGATCTCGCCGGACAGAACGTCGGCGCCGAACAGGCCGAGGTTGAAACCGTGTGCTGTGACAGGGTGCATCCCGACCGCCGCGTCGCCGACCAGCGCGAAACGGGTGGTGATGAATTTGTCGGCATAGACCGAGACCAGCGGATAGGGGTGGCGCTCGGAAACCAGTGTCATTTTGCCGAGCGCATTGCCGAAACGGTTTGCGATGTCGTCGGCGAAGGCTTCGGGTGTCATGGCCATGATGTCGTCGGCACGATCGGCGGAAATGGTAACGACGACCGAGGAAAGATTGCCGTGCATCGGCAGGATGGCGAGGGTCTGGTCATAGTGGAAACACTCGGTCGCGGTGTCGTTGTGCGACAGTTCGTGTTCCATTTCGCAGACGATGACCACGCGGCCGAAATCCTGCATGGCGGCGGAAATGCCCATCTTGCGGCGGGTGCCGGAAAAACGGCTGTCGGCGGCGATAACCAGTCGGGCGCTCAGGGTGCGCCCGTCCGCCAGCGTTACCGTGCCGGCTGCGGTGTCGGTGTGGACGTCGGTGACCTCGACCCCTGTAAACAGGGTGATGTTGTCGAAATCCTTCACGACATTATAGGCCGCGCGGCGGATCAGGAAGTTCGGGACGATATGGCCGAGGTAGTCCGCGCCGCTCCGGCTGGCATCGAAATGCAGCGCATAGGGCGACTGGCCGTTTACCACCTTGGCGTCGCGGATGGTGCCGATCCGGTCTGCGGGAATGTGGTCCCACATGCCGAGGTCGCGCATGGTTGCTTCCGATGTGTGGGTCAGGGCGATGTCGCGGCCGTCGGCGGGGGGGTCGGCCAGAACGCTCTCGGGCAATTTTTCAAGTATGGCGATCTGTAACCCCGTATCCGCAAGGCTGCGCGCGAAGCCGAGACCGGCAGGGCCGGCGCCGATGATGACGATATCGAAGTCGAGGGATTCGGCCATGGTGTTACTCCTGATCCTGAACGGCTGTTCCGGTTACAGGTTCCCGCAAACCGGACAGTCCTGCCGTTTTTGTAGACCCATTTTACGGCAATCACCATAGAGGGCGTCGAAAATCAGCATTTTGTTGCGCAGGGTCTCGCCCGCGCCGGTGATATGCTTGATCGCTTCGCCTGCCATCATCGAACCCATGATACCGGCCAGCGCCCCCATGACTCCGGCCTCGGCGCAGGAGGGGGCGAGGCCCGCTGCGGGGCGTTCGGGAAACACACATTCATAGCAGGGGCTGCCGTTGGCGGGATCATACAGGCTGATCTGCCCTTCCCACTGGCTCATGGCGGCCGATATCAGCGGTTTGCCGAGGGCAACACAGGTGCGGTTGACCAGATAGCGTGTGTCGAAATTGTCGGAACCGTCAAGGATCAGGTCGTAGGGTTCGACCAGACCGGCGGCGTTTTCTCCGCTCAGGCGGATCCCGTGCAGGTCGGTGGCGACATGCGGGTTTATCGCCGCAATGGCCTGCGCGGCCGAGTCGGTTTTCGGGATGCCGACGTTTTCCGTGCTGTGCAGAACCTGCCGCTGCAGGTTCGACAGGCTGACAGTGTCGTCATCGACTATGCCGAGCGTGCCCACACCCGCCGCCGCCAGATACATCAGCACCGGAGAGCCAAGCCCCCCCGCCCCGATCACCAGAACACGGGCGTTGCGTAGTTTCTGTTGCCCCGGACCGCCGATTTCCCGCAAAACGATGTGGCGGGCGTAGCGTTCGATTTCCCCGGGATCCATTACAGACCGTCGAACAGTGAGGTCGAGAGATAGCGTTCGGCGAAGCTTGGCAGGATTACCACGATATTCTTGCCGGCGGTTTCCGGCTTTTCCGCCAGCTCGATCGCGGCGGCCAGTGCGGCGCCGGAGGAAATGCCGACGGGGATGCCCTCGGTCGCGGCTAGTTTGCGCGCGGTTTCCATCGAGGTTTCGTTGCCGATGGTGATGACCTCGTCAATCAGGCCGGTGTCGAGGATGCCCGGGACGAACCCCGCGCCGATCCCCTGTATTTTATGCGGGCCGGCAATGCCGCCGGACAGGACGGGGCTGTCCTCCGGCTCGACCGCCACGATTTTCACATCGGGGTTTCGTTCTTTCAGAACCGAGGCCACGCCGGACAGCGTGCCGCCCGTGCCGACGCCGGAAATGAAAATATCGACATTGCCGCCGGTGTCCGTCCAGATTTCCTCGGCCGTGGTTTCGGCGTGGATGGCGGGATTGGCGGGGTTGTTGAATTGTTGCGGAACAATGGCGCCCCCGATTTCCTTTGCCAGTTCGTCGGCGCGGTCGATGGCGCCCTGCATACCGTCGGCAGCCGGAGTCAGCACCAGTTCGGCACCGAGCAAAGCCAGCATTTTGCGTCGTTCGACCGACATGCTCTCGGGCATGGTCAGGATCAGCTTGTA
>Ga0256839_1004098_pt1 | contig 14475 bp, 10 predicted proteins | sample 354166metaG_FD_185968 | JGI IMG/M metagenome (GOLD analysis project Ga0256839, IMG submission 185968) | Hydrothermal vent microbial communities from Mid Atlantic Ridge, Atlantic Ocean - 354-166 | ecosystem: Environmental > Aquatic > Marine > Hydrothermal vents | place: Atlantic Ocean: Mid... | reverse complement strand
TAACAGTATAATAGACTGCGCGCAGAAGATAGCGTGATAGGAAGCGCGCTGTCTATCGTGCTAATTGATGCGCCAGTGATGCGCTTACTCAACGCAATGCGTGGCATGGATGGATTTCTTCCATTCGCTTCCGCAGGCACTTCCACTCGACCTTTCTTTCCGCTCACGGCTGCATGATGCTGTGATGTTACTGACAACATACGCGTTGCCAATCCCTGTGTAAAGTCAGGTTTATCGGGAATTTTGCCTCTATTTCCGTCGATATGCTACCGATTGGTACCGATCATCCTGCCTGACCTTCGGTCAGCCGTGCGGCTTCGAGCAGGACTTCGATGCCTGCGCCGGGTTTGTGGGCGTTTTCGCTGAGGTGGCGACGCCAGCGTTTACCGCCGGGTTGTCCGTGGTAGAGGCCGAACACATGCTTGACGATGCGCTTGAGTGGCTGACCACTGGCGAGGAAGGCTTCCACATGGGGCAGCCAGGCTTCGAGGATGTCACGGCGGGTCCTGTAGCCGCGTTGGTCCTCGCCATAGATGCGGCGGTCCACTTCGCTGAGCATCCAGGGGTTGCCGTAGGGTTCGCGGCCCAGCATGACGCCGGCCATGTGGTTCAGGTGGGTTTCGCATTCGTCAAGGCTAAGGATGCCGCCATTGAGGATGATCGGCAGATCGGGGTGCTGCTGTTGCAGGCGGTAGGCCCAGTCGTAATGCAACGGCGGTATTTCGCGGTTCTGTTTCGGGCTGAGGCCCTGCAGCCAGGCCTTGCGGGCGTGCAGGTAGAGGGCATCGACGCCGGCTTCAATTTGTGTGGAGACGAAGGCCTGCAGCAGTTCTTCGCTGTCCAGTTCATCGACACCGGTACGGTGCTTTACGGTGACGGGTATGCCTACGGCCTGTTTCATGGCGGCGACGCAGTCGGCCACCCGCTCCGGATCACGCATCAGGCAGGCGCCGAAGGCCCCGGATTGCACCCGGTCGCTGGGGCAGCCGACATTGAGGTTGATTTCGTCATAGCCGTAGTGTTCGCCGATACGCGCGCACTCGGCCAGCTCGTCCGGCTCCGAGCCGCCCAGTTGCAGCACCACCGGGTGTTCGGCGTTGTCAAAGCCCAGCAGGCGCTCGCGGTCACCGTGCAGGATGGCGGAGGTGGTGACCATTTCGGTGAACAGCAGGATATTGGGCGAGAAAAGCCGCAGAAAGAAGCGCCCGTGCCGGTCGGTGCAGTCGATCATCGGCGCGATGCAGAAGCGGCGGTCGGGTACAGTCATGGCGGGCTGGGATCGGAACGGTCAGATACTGTAGCCGTTCCGCGGAGGCTTTCAAGCACCGTTTCATTGGAGGTGAAAAGGCCTCCACTCACTTCCGCCAGTGACCTCGCCTGCTTCATTCCGTGCCCGTAACCGCCAACGCAGGTTTTGCCCTGCCCGATCCCGCAGCCAGGGCGGAGCAAAATACTGCATTTCACCGCCGCGCAGGGTGGCTTCGAGCAGGATTTCATCCCCACTGCGCAGCTGCAGCTCAACCCAGGGCGTCGGCCGGGTCTCCAGCCAGCTGAACAGCAGCGGTCTGCCCGCCGGGATGCTGCCTCCCGTCTCAGGCGACAGCTGCCGCAGCCCATGCGTTGCCTCACCTGGCGGGCCCACGAAATAGCGCAACACCGGCATCGGGAAACCGGCGACACCACCGCTATGGACATTGCCTTCGAGGGTATTGGAATCCCCTTCCTTGTCGGCACTGGCTTCGACGCGGAACAGCAGCTGATAGGGTCCGTCGGCGGCAGTCGGCAACAGATGCGGTTCAGGTCCGGGCAAACGGATGCTGCCCGTGGGTGGCAGGAAATGGCTGAATCGCTGGATCAGGGTATAGCGTTTCTGCCGGGCGCGTTGTTCCACCGGCAAAGTGGCTTCGGTGAGCAGGTCTTCGGTCGTTGGCGGACTGTCTCCCGGACGCAGGATTTCCCATCGGCCCTTGAGCCGACCGCTGCCGTTGTAGTTGATATAGACCGCCACCGGCGGCGGCGTCTGCCCTCGTTGCAGACGGTAGACCGCGGTAGCGCCCTGATTTCCATCGAACCACATCTGTACCCGGCTCAGTGCCAGCGGTGAGCGTGCGCCACCTCCGGCCATGCGGCAGGTGACGGTCACATAGCTGTCGTTGATCCCGTTGCTGAAACGGCGTACATAGAAAAAGGAACCGTCCGCTTCCCTGGCAGCGGCACGCAATGCACGCCGGGCCACCGATGAAGGAATGGTCATGATGTCAGTCAGATTGCGCAGCGTCTGGCCACTGGTTCGTGAGCGATCCAGCCGTGGGGGCAGGCGCCCGAGCAGCGTACCAGGCAGGCAGGGGTTGGTCGCGCTGACCCCGGTGCTGCTGACCGCGCTGCACCAGAAGGCTTCAGCGGCCCGCTCGTTGTCGGCCAGGTTCTGGAAGGTGAGGAAAACGGTGGTCGGACCATTCTGCCGCACATTGACGCCCGATGGATTGACGCCGGTGACTGCATGCCCCTCGTGGGCAAATGTCAGTGCGGTCAAAAGCATGGCGATGGACAGGGTTCGGTTCATATGGCGGTGTCCTAGAAGAATGAGAGACTGAAACCGAGGTCCCAGGCACGAGAGCGCTGATCCGACTCCAGGTTGAACAGCCGGTCGATGCTGTTGTCGGCCGTCCTGCCAAAACGCAAATAGGCCTGTACCGGCAAATCGGAAGCCCAACCCGGCAGCCGATCCTGCCAGGAAACCTGCACCTGGAAGCCATTGTTACGGTGAGTGTTTTGCTGCCGGTCGTCGTCTTCCCGTGTCTGAGTCCAACTGAGACCGGAGGACACACCCGAGCCCAAATCGGCATCCAGCCCGAGTTGCCATTCCCGGCTGCGACGCTCGATAGCCTGTTCCCGGTCCTCGGCCCGCACCTGCGTCCAGGCCAGTTGCAGCTGGACGCGTTCACCAAGTGGATGAATGAAGGACAGACTGGCCTCGCGGTTGGTAAAGTCCGCCCGAGCGCGTCCCGGCTGCCGGTTGTCCTGCCGGGAATGGGCGTAACGCAGGGACAGGACTCCCGGCTGCAGTTCCCAGTCCATGCCCAACGCCTGTTGGGTATCCACCTGGTCCGGAACATGGCTGTCCGCATCGAAACCTACCGGCAGATTGTCACCGAATTGATGCACGCGGCCCAGTTCCAGACTCAATCCGGAGGGCCAGCCACGGCCTTCGGTTGGCACGCCGTCATTCAGATCGAGATTGACGGTGAGTCGCTGCTCGCGGGTCAGGGTCTTGAGCACGGTTTGCAGATCATCGAGATTGTCTTCACTCCAGACGCCTGACAGCTGCCAGCCCAGCCGCGTCCAACGGCCTTCGAGGGCCAGTGCCCACTGTTCTTCATTGGGCATGACCTCTGCGGTGAGCGTCTGGTAAAACGGGTCTATCCGTCGCCAATCCAGACGGATTCGGGCTTCCGGCTCTCCATCGCCGCCGGTCCGGAAGGTATAACCCAACCCAATGGCGCGCGCTTCACCCCGCGAGACCCGATCAGCCGGTGGGTCGTCAAAGCCGGTTTCGAACGGCTCGGGAGGATTTTGGTATCGGCTGCGCGCATAGTCGATATGGGCATCCCAGTCTCCGCCCTCTTCGCCCATGAGCACACTCAACCCCAGGCCACGGCCGAGCGCCAGTTCGGTGACCGATGCTTCGTCAAACCCCGGATCCGCGATACGGCGCGCGGATGCCGCATCCACACGCAGACGAAGCGGTGCCGGACCGATACGCCCGATGGGCAGAGTGACGCCAATGGAGAGCACGCGGTCCTGCGTCTGATCAGCCAGCCCGAGCATGTCGGACCAGCCGACCCGTGGCCGCAGGGCCTGTGCCGCAAGTGAGACCGACAGGCCCTGCTCCGAGAAACGCCGGATACCGACTCCCCGGTTGTGAAAGCCATCGATCATCAACGGATTGCCGCCCTGTTCCTGGTGCCCGACGGTCAATCCATAGGAACGGTGCTGCACATCAATGCGGTATTCGCTCAGATCCAGTCGCGGAGCATCCGCGCCCCGAGTCTCGAATTGCAAGCTCTGCGCATCACTGGAAGCACCTACCCATTGCCATCGGCTGGTAATCCGAGTCTGGGCACGATGGTGTTCCGATTGCAGGCCGGCATTCAAGGCCAGCGATCGTTGCCTGTCCCGGTTGCGTTCGCCGTTATCCTGCGCCTCTTCGTTACGGCCAGATCCCGCAAGATCGGCCTGTGGCGTCCAGCGGGATTCTTCAAAACCTCCCCGGGTCAGAACATTAAGGGCCTGCTCATCCTGCAGTTGCCAGCCTTGAGGACCGACCCGATAGACTCGCAGCGACCACGACCCAGGAGGCAGCGGCCACTGACGGGCCGGATAGCGATAGAGGCCGTCCCCCTGCCTTTGCAGCAGCGCGGTAATCTCACGCTTACCGATGAAGAACCTCAGGGTGCCCCTGACGGGCCTATCCGGCGCATAACGGATCATGAGTTCCTGTCGTGCCCCGACCCACTGCCCCGGCTCGACGCCCTCGATGCGCAGGGCCGCGGTAACCGGTGAGGCATGGAAGCCCAGCAGCAATACCGCAATCCGGCACGCCAACCGCGGGCCTTGGCATCCCTGTCCATTCATCAATGGCGACTCATCAGCTTCATGGCGCCAAGCATGCGACCGACCGCCGCCTGCAACCATCCCATAAATGGGGGAGCGACTTGCTCTGTTATTTGCAGACGCGGAGCCGTAGAATGGACATCTTTCAAGGGAGGGAGGGACCGCCGTCATGGGCACCGAGCCTCACCGCATTCTGCTGCTCGAGGACGAACCTTCGACATTGGAGCGCTTGCGCCGTGCGGTGGAGGATCACCCCGCACTGTCTGTCTGCGGACAGGCGATGTCCTGCCGGGAAGGCGAGGCACTGATCCGTTCCGGTGAGTACGATGTACTGCTTTCCGATCTCGGTTTTCCCGACGGCAACGGTATCCATCTGATACGCCTGAGCCGTCAGCTGCACCCACAGGCGGAGATCATGGTGATCACGGTGTTTGCCGATGAACGCCATGTGCTCACCGCCATCGAAGCCGGAGCCAGCGGTTATCTGCTCAAGGACGGTGACTCCAGCTACATTGGAGAATCCATCCTGCAACTGCTCGCCGGTGGCTCACCGATTTCCGCCTCCATTGCACGACATCTGCTGCAGCGATTGAAACCCAAGGCACCCCAGCCGAACCCCGACGCCCCTCCAATGACACCGCGTGAGCAGCAGGTACTGGAGCTGGTGGCCAAGGGTTTCTCCTATGCGGAGATTGCCACTACGCTCAACATCTCGGTCAACACGGTGACCTCACACATCAAGCAGATCTATCGAAAACTCAGTGTCAATTCCCGGGGGGAAGCCGTATTCGAAGCCTCGCAAATGGGTTTGATACGCCCCCTGTGAGCGGCTTATGGATTTGCGAGAATACAGTTGGAACACTCTCAACATCTTCTTCATCTCACTGCTTTCGCTAGCCCTTTCGATACTGCTGCTGTGGGCCTTGATCCTGGTCGACCAGCACCTGACCTGGCTGGACGACGGTCTGGAACTCAATCAAACCGAGTTCACCGAATCCGACGCAGCCACCCCGCCTCCCCCCAACAGTACCTGGTATTACCGGGAGATACCCGATGACTGGAAGGATCAACCGCACAACGGGAACAGCATCTGGTACCGATTCCGCCTGTATGTTGCGTCACCACCGCGACAATTGTGGGGCATATACCTTCCGGTCATACAGCAGAATGCCTCGGTTTGGCTCAATGGGGAGCTGCTGGGCGATGGCGGATCCTTCACCGACCCTCTGGCCCGAAACTGGAATCGTCCTCTGTACTTTTCAATTCCAAGGGGCCTCATCAGGGCCGGTGAAAACCTGTTGCAGGTTCGGGTCAAGAGCACTGGAAACAACAACGGACTGATTGCACCCGTATTCCTCGCCCCGGCGGAATCGCTGTATCCGGGATACCGGATGAAATACTTTTTCCGCTATACACTGCTGCAGTTCATCATCCTCTCCCTGGTATTCAGCGCGCTGTTGCTGTTCACACTGTTTTCACTGCGTCCCGCCGACCGCTTGTATGCCTGGTTTGCCTTTACATTAACGGTCTTCGTTCTCTACAGCCTCAAGTTCATCATCATTGAACCGCCCCTTGGCGGCCTGGCCTGGGACAGGCTGAACTACAGCGCCCTGATCTGGTTGCCCTACTGTTCGACGGGCTTTATCCAACGTTTCATCGGGCAGATTAACCGGAACATAGAACTCCTTTTTCTGCTGCTCTCCACGCTGGTCACCCTGATCCTGCTCATGATTCCGGAATCATGGGTTCCACGCTTTACGGCATCATTCGTGACCAGCCTGGCCCTGATTATGGGAGGCTATCCCATCTACCGCCTGATACACTATCTGGTTGCGAACCCCCGTCGCGATACTTTTCTGTTGATGACAGGGGGCTTCCTGTTGGGGGTATTTGGCATCCACGACTGGTTGGCCGTCAACGGATTCATATCGCGAATCCAGGGCCTGTTTCTGCCCTACAGTTCACCGCCCGGATTGATTCTGTTCGCCTATATACTGATGCGCCGCTTCGTACAGGCATCAAATGAAAGCGAGCGCCTGAACCGGACGCTGCAACAGGAGATCGAGCGTAAGCACCGGGAGTTGGAAGACAGCTTCGAACAGATGCGTGAACTGGAACGGCGCAATGCCATCACTGAAGAACGATCGCGCCTGATGCGTGACATGCACGACGGCATGGGCGGCCACTTGGTCTCCTTGCTGAGCCGGGTCGAGGATGAGCGCAGCAGCAGCACCGATATTGCGCGTGAACTGCGCAGCGCGCTGGATGACTTGCGGCTGATGATCGATTCGATGGAAGATGTCGAAGGCGATCTCCTGTCTCTGCTCGCCATGCTGCGCGACCGGATCGAACCGCGGCTGAAATCCACGGGTATCCGGTTGGTCTGGAAGACCCGAAATATACCGCCGCTCGAGAACCTCAGCCCGGAAAAGGCTTTGCATATCCTGCGCATCTTTCAGGAAGCCTTTACCAACATGATCAAACATTCAAAAGCCTGCCGGGTCACGATGGATGTCCGTACGCATAACAACGAAAAGGGCCAATGCGGGATTCTTATCGATTGCAGGGATGACGGGCAGGGCTTCACGGCCGATGAGGTACGCAGCGGAAGAGGCCTGATCAACATCCAACGCCGCGCTGCTCTGCTCGGAGGTGTGGCCGGCATCGACGGCCACCCCGGCCGTGGTTGTCGGGTATGGCTGTGGCTTCCGGTTGCCCGGAAAGATCCGGACCCATGCATCGAAACGGCCAAGGACTCCTGACCCTGAAGTTGCAGGGTGCAGGAATATTGCCCCGGAGACCGCCCAAGTCGTATTCAGGCTGCCAAGACAGACCAGATCCCGGACCAAGACCACAGATTCATGGGATACAAGAAGGAACAGAGTCGGTACACAATGCCAATCAATCCAGGACGGTCCTGGATATCTTCAAGGAGAACCGACATGAAAACACTGATCCAAACGACTCTGGCCCTGTTCATCATTTCAAGCTACAGCTTGTTCCCTGCTTCTGCAGGGGCCGAAACCTACTACCAATGCAAACAGGGCTTTGAGTGGCAGCTCAACAGTAATCGAACCGCTGTGCGTTGCTACCGTGCCAGCACCGCTACCGTGAAAGGAATTTCCTGCCCGAATGTAACTGTTCCGCTCACAAAAAGACAAATCGGTACCTTTCCAGTCGCCAAGTCTGGCAGGGACAAGTGTAAAGGATCGTTCACTGTTGGCGGTGTCACTCAAAGCACCGTACACAATCCATTGCCTTGTCCCTCTGGCTTCAGCTATCGGCAAAACTATCAGGGCAATAGAGACAAGTGCGTCAAGCAGGGCCAGCCGATCGTGCTGGCACCGAACAAGGAAATCAACCAATAACACTGGCTGAAGGCTTCGTGCGGACCGTCCAAAGCGGTCCGCACGATTGATTCAAGCGGTGCGCCGAACACTGTCGATACCGGGGATCTGCTGCAGCTTGTCCATCACCAGTACCAGTCGTTCGATGTCCGGGACTTCAACGGTCAGGGTACTGCGCACGCGGTGCTGATGGCGGTCGGTGCGGGATTCGATGTCCAGCAGGTTGACCCGTTCATTGGCCAGCACGCTGCTGATGTCACGCAACAGGCCAGTGCGGTCTTGAGCACTGATCTCGATTCCGGCCTGAAAGACGGAGTCACCATCGGCACCCCACTCCACCTCGATCAACCGGTTGCGCTTCTCCTCAGGCAATGCGCGCATGTTGGGGCAATCCCGCTGGTGGATGGTGACGCCTGACCCGACCGTGATGTAGCCGACGATATCGTCACCAGGTACCGGTTTGCAGCATTTTGCGATCTGGGTCAACAGGTTGCCGACGCCGTGGATGACCACATCGTCCCTGCCGCGTTTTCCGCTGCGCTCGGTCTTGCGTACCCGGTGCAAGGGGTCATCGCTCTGCCCGCTTTTCTGCAGATGGCCGATGATCTGGGGCACGGTGATCAGCCCACGGGCCAGGTCGGCGAAAAACTGATCTTCACCGTCGCGCTTGAAATGCGCCACCAGAGCGGACAGGTCCACATCCTGGAGGTTGTGGCGCGCCAGTTCCCGCTCATAGAGCGCACGGCCGTCCTGCACATTCTGCTGAAAATCGAGGTGATTGAACCAGTTGCGTACCTTGGCACGGTGACTGGCCGATTTCAGGTAGCCGAGGTTGCGGTTCATCCAGTCACGGCTCGGTCCGCCCTCCCTGGCGGTCAGAATTTCGACTTCCTGACCGGTCTTGAGCGTATAGGTCAGCGGCACGATGCGGCCGTTGACCTTGGCGCCACGACAGCGGTGACCGACCGCGGAATGGATGGAGTAGGCGAAATCAAGCGGGGTCGCTCCCGCCGGCAGGTCCACCACCTGCCCCTTGGGGGTGAAGACATACACCCGGTCGGTGGACAGCTCGGTGGACAGGCCATCGAGCACTTCGCTGGCGCTGTCGTCCGAGTCTTCCAGCAGATCACGCATCTTGCGGATGCTCTTCTCCATACGCTGATCCAGCGCCACGCCTTCCTTGTAGCGCCAGTGGGAGGCCACGCCGAACTCGGATTTTTCATGCATCTCATGGGTGCGGATCTGCACCTCGACCACCTTGCCGCCCTCGGCGATCACCGCCGTATGCAGGGACTGGTAGCCGTTGTCCTTGGGGTTGGCGATGTAGTCATCGAACTCGTCGGGAATCGAATGCCATTGGGTGTGCACGATCCCCAGCACCGCGTAGCAGTCGGCCACGCTGTCCACCAGCACACGCACCGCGCGCACATCGAACAACTGGTGAAATTCCAGGTTCTTGCGCTGCATCTTGCGCCAGATACTGACGATGTGCTTGGCGCGGCCGCTGACCTCGGCCTCGATCCCCTGTGCGCGGATCAGGCCGCTCAGGCGCTCGGTGAAGTCGGCGATGAAGGCTTCGCGGTCGGCGCGCCGCTCCTCCAGAAGACGGGCGATGCGCTTGTAGTTCTGCGGTTCGAGCGCGCGAAAGGCCAGGTCTTCCATCTCCCACTTGAGCTTGCCGATGCCGAGCCGGTTGGCCAGCGGCGCGTAGATGTCGAGGGTTTCACGGGCGATGCGCCGCCGCTGCTCGTAGGGGCAATGGCGCAGCCGCTGCATGCGCGCCGCGCGGTAACAGAGCTTGATCAGCATCACCCGCACATCGCGGATGATGGCCATCAGCAGGCGGCGCAGTTTCTCGGCCTGATCGGGGCTGCGAAAGTTGTCTTCGTTGCCGGCCTGGAGGCTGTTGAGGGTCTGGATATCCTGCCACAGCCGCAGCACTTCGTCGCCGTGGTCGGCGCGCAGCTGCGCCTCGTCGAGCCGCTCCTTCAGGGCCGGATCACTGAGCAGGGTGGCCAGCAACGCCGGGCGGTCGATATCGAACTCCACCAGACGCAGCGCCGCGTCGATGGCGCGCGGCCGGCAGTGATCCTCATCCGGCACATCCAGCGCCAGACGCAGCGCCGACTCCAACGCGTCGTCCCAGTCGATATGGGCGCTGAGGCGTTGTCGGCAACGGTCGAGATCCAGCGGGCGCTCCTCGTTCATGACTCCTCGTTCATGAGTGGCAATCCGAGCTTGCGGAAACCGGAAAATATACCACGAAGCGGTCTCCCGGACAGGCTCAGCCCCGCAGCAGGCGCATCGGACGGATGCGCAGGCCGTGTCGCAGGAACAGCCAGCCGGGCAGACTCACCATCACTACCCCCGCCAGCGCACCGGTCAGCCACAGGGCCGGCGAAAACGACGGGCTGAGGTCGAACAGGCGCACCGAAACCACCGCGCCGATCAGCTGCGCAAGCAAGGCCGCAAACAGGCCGGCCATCAGCCCCATCAGCAACAGTTCGCCCAACTGGGCGGCGCGCAAGTGCCGGCCACTGGCGCCCAGCGCCCGCAGCAGCGCCATCTCACGCGCCCGGTCGGCCCGGCTGCCGAACAGCACCGACAGCAACACCAGCAGACCGGCCAGCAGCGCAAAGGCCAGGAAAAACTGCAGCGACAGGCTGGCGCGATCGATGATGCCCAGGATGCGGTCCATCAGTTCCGATACATCGAGCAGCAGCACGCCGGGAAACCGCTGCAGCAACGGCTGAAGCTGGGCTTGTTGTTCGTGCGTCACACGGGCGCTGAGCAAGGCCGTGCGCGGCAGGGTCTGCAGCAGCCCGCGGGGTGCAAGCACATAGAAATTGGGTCGGAAATTCTCCCACAGCACGCTGCGGATCGACCGGACCGGCGCTTCGAACACTTCGCCGCCCACCGAAAACTGCAGGCGGTCGCCGAGTCCGATGCCCAGTTCCTCCGCCATCCCCTGCTCCACCGAAAACCCCTGATCGGGCGACCAGGTTCCGGCGGTCACCGCATTGTCCGGCGGCAGCGTCTCGCTCCAGCTGAGGTTGAAGACATGATTCACCAGACGGTGGGCCTCGTTGCCCTGCAGCCGCAATTCCGAAACCGGCACCCCATCGATGGCGGTCAGCCGCGCGCGCACCAGTGGATAGGCAGGCGACGCGCTGATGCCCCGGTCGGCGAGCCAGGATTCCAGCTCCGCGCTGCGCTCGGGCGGGATATTGACGAGAAAGTAATTGGGACGATCCTTCGGCAACTGCAGCGCCCAGTCCTCCAGCAACGCATCCTTGACCTGGGTGAGCAGCAGCAGGGCCATCAGGGTGATGCTGAACCCGGTCACCACCGTCAGCGCATGACGGCCCGGCGCCAGCAGGCGGCTGTACAGATAGGCGCGCAGCCAGAACCGACCGCCGCCGTAACGCAGCAGCAGCCGCAGGGGGGCACGCAGGACCAGCGGCATCAGGCCGGCGATCAACAGGATCACCAGCAGCAGCACCGCCGCCTGCAGCGCCTGACCGAGCATCAGCCAGATGATTGCGAACAGCGCCAGCAGGCTGATGCCGCGCAGCAGGCGCGCGCGCAGGGAAGGCGGCTGAGGCAACGCGCGCAATACCTGGGAGGGCGGCGTATCCAGCAGTCGCAGCAGCGGCGGCAGGCTGAAGCCAAGCAATGCAATCGCCGCCACCAGAGCCGCCTGCGCATAGGGCAGTACCGTCGCTTCCGGCAAGCGCAGGCCGAACCAGGCCCCGAGCAGCCCCTGCAGCGGAAACTGGGCCAGCCAGCCCAGCAGCAGGCCCGGCGGCACCGCCCACAGCCACAGCTTGAACAACTGAACCAGCTGATGACGCAACAGCCGACGGCCGGAGATACCGAAACTGCGCATCACCGCCACCATCGTCTGTTCGCGCGCGGCCGCCTGCGCGGCGGTCAGCGCGATGGCGATCATCGCGATCACCAGCGTCAGCAGCGTGGCCAATGCAAAGAAGGTCCGGGTGCGTTCCAGCGTGCGGCGCAATTCGGGCCGCGCATTGTCCAGCCCCTGTATCTGCTGCCCTTCGCGCAGCAGGGGTTCGATCACCGAACGGAAAGCGCGCAGCGCGGCCGCCTCGCCGGCCACCAGCAGGCGGTAGCGTGCCCGGCTGCTGGGCACGATCAGGCCGGTGGCATCGAGATCCTCCAGCGCCATCATCACCCGTGGGGCCAGATTGAACAGACTGCCGCCGCGGTCCGGCTCGAAGGCAATCAGGCGCGTCACCGGCAGGCGGGCCTCGCCCAGCTCGATGCGGTCACCGAGCAGGGCGGCGAGCTTGTCGTCCACCCAGAGTTCACCGACCGTCGGGCCCTGCGCCACAGGGCGCGCGGGGTCCAGCGGCCGGTCGCGGATTTCCAGCCGGCCACGCAGCGGATAGTCGCGCGAAACGGCCTTCAGTTCGACCAGTTGCGGTGCATCGTCCACGAAAATGGCGCTGCGCAGGGACACGGTTGCGGCGGTCTTCAGGCCGTGGGCTCGGGCCAGCGCCGTCCAGGAATCAGGCAGGGGTTCGGACGACACCACCAGCAGATCCGCGGCCAGCAGTTCGGCCGCCTGCCGGTCGAGCATGCGTCCGATACGGTCGGTGAACAGTTGGCTGGCTGTGACGATGGAGACGGTGATGACCAGCGCCAGGGCCAGCAGCCAGGCGCCGCTCAGCCGCGGCACCAGCAGGCGACGCAGTTCGGCGTTCATGGCCCGGCCGATGGACAGGGAGCCGGAAGGCGGCACTCAGCCATCGAACCGCCCCTGCTCCAGCCACAGCTGCCGGTCACCGCGCTCGGCCAGCCGCTGTTCGTGGGTCACCAGCACCAGCGCGGCGCCGGTATCGTCGCGCAGGGCGAACATCAGGTCGATGATCTGCTCGCCGGTGCGCCGGTCCAGATTGCCGGTCGGCTCATCGGCAAACAGGATCCGGGGGCGCAGCGCATAGGCGCGGGCGATGGCCACCCGCTGCTGCTCGCCACCCGACAGCCGTTCCACAGGAGTCTCCAGTCGCCCGGACAGGCCGACCCGTTGCAGGCTGTCACGGGCGCGCTCGGCGGCATCCGGCAGCGCCGCCAGTTCCATCGGCAACAGCACATTCTGCAGCGCATCCGCGCCACGGACCAGATGAAAGGACTGGAACACGAAGCCGACCTGGCCCCGGCGCACCGCCGCCCGCTGTTCCTCGTCCATGCGGTCGATGCGCTCGCCCAGCAACTCGATCCGCCCGCTGTCGGCGCTGTCCAGACCGGCCATCAAACCCAGCAGGGTGGTCTTGCCGGAGCCGGATTCGCCGGAGATGACCACGGCTTCTCCGAACTTCACTTCCAGCGAGATGTCCTCCACTATCTGCAGGCGTGGCGCATCTGCCGTCGCGCCGGCCACACTCTTGCTGACACCGGAAAGACCGATGCACCGATTCTCTGCGTTCATTCTTGCCTGCTTCTCCTGGATGTGCCTGGCTTCGACGCCGGCCTGGGCCGGGGGTTCCCGCGTGCTGATACTCGGCGACAGCCTCAGCGCCGCCTACAACATCCCGATCGAGGACAGCTGGCCGCGCCTGCTGGCACGGCAACTGGCGGACCGGGGCGTCGACATCATCAATGCCAGCATCAGCGGTGAGACCACCGGCGGCGGACGCAGCCGCCTGCCGGCGCTGCTGCAGCGCCACCGGCCGGATATCCTGATCCTGGAACTGGGCGGCAACGACGGCCTGCGCGGCCAACCCTTTGCCCGGACCCGCGACAATCTGGCGGCGATGATCAAGCAGGCACGCGACACCGGCGCGCGCGTATTGCTGATCGGTGTGCGGCTGCCACCCAACCTGGGGCCGGCCTACAACCGGCGCTTCCAGAAGATCTACGAAGACCTGGCCACTGCCACCGGCGTGGCCTACCTGCCCCACTTCCTCGAAGGGATCGCGGCCAGCGACCCCGGCCTGATGCAATCCGACGGCATCCACCCCACCGCCCGCGCCCAGTCAAAGCTGGCGGCGCGTGTGCGCAAGGCGCTGGAGCCGCTGCTGGACGGGGATTGAGCCTGTCTCAGACCTGCTCCAGTGCCTGATCGATGTCGGCGAGGATGTCGTCGATGTGCTCGATCCCCACCGACAACCGCACCAGATCGGCCGATACCCCGGCTTTCTCCAGTTCTTCATCGTTGAGCTGACGGTGGGTGGTGGTGGCCGGATGGCAAGCCAGCGACTTGGCGTCACCGATGTTGACCAGACGCAGGATCATCTGCAGCGCATCGATGAAACGCGCGCCGGCCTCCTTTCCGCCCTCGATACCGAAGCTGAGTATGCCCGAGGCACGGCCTCCGGTAATCCGCTGGCAGCGTTCGTGGTCGGGGCTGTCGGCCAGGCCGGCGTACTTGACCCAGGACACCCTGGGGTGGCCCTGCAGGTGCTCGGCGACCGCCTGCGTGTTCTCACAATGGCGCTCCATGCGCAGGCCCAGGGTTTCCAGCCCCTGCAGCAGCAGAAAGGCGCTG
>Ga0256839_1004097_pt1 | contig 14475 bp, 13 predicted proteins | sample 354166metaG_FD_185968 | JGI IMG/M metagenome (GOLD analysis project Ga0256839, IMG submission 185968) | Hydrothermal vent microbial communities from Mid Atlantic Ridge, Atlantic Ocean - 354-166 | ecosystem: Environmental > Aquatic > Marine > Hydrothermal vents | place: Atlantic Ocean: Mid... | reverse complement strand
TTCCCTCGAGCAATTCGCGGCTCCCAAGCCCATCTCTGGGTATACAATCGCGCGCGATTGTATGTGTAGGGGGAGGGGGCGAACACACTCGCACGAGGGGGCGTACGGAAATTCCAATTAAAGAAATGTGTTTATTCTTATGTATCTAACACAAAAATGAGGGGTACAAACAAGTGCGCGTGGCTAATGATCGGGAAAACGGAGGTGTGTGGAAAGAGTTGTATGGGGGAATATTGTAATACGCATAATTACCTGCTAAGAAGGGGCGGAGGTACGGTTCCATGTACAAAATGCGGAATAGGGGTAAAAACATCTTTAGCCATGTGCAAAGGTTGTGGCGTAGACAATATCCGCCAAAAAAGATGGAGAAACTGGCAGCGGGCTATCGTAGGGGAGTTTAAGCAATTAGTCTCAGAAGGGGTAGCGAAGTACCCACAGTGACATGGCGAGGGTAAAATAGTTCTAAATAATTTCCAGAAATTAGCCTCAGGTATAGATTTGGGCAAGAGCCCATTATTTTTGAAATTTGGATAAGGCGTAGATTGGGAAATTAAGAATTATATCATAGGAACGAGATGTAGTTAAAAGTTGCCCCTTGAAATTTTCATTTAGAGACGTGCGTACAATAGGTTAAATAAATGTGACATAATAAGTATGGACGAGTATATAGAAGAGATATTGGCTGGCATGCCTGAAGAAGGGACAGAAACACTCACCTTCAGAAAGACCAAATGGGTGATAGGAAACTTCTTGAGGGGCTGGCAGATGGATGTGCCTGAAGGCCACAAACTTGGAGCTGATCCGAATGAATTTCTTGATAAAGTGGAGAACATAATTTATGACAAACTTGCGGAAGAGATAAAGTCTTTGGGCGGTGTGAAGTTCCAACTAGCACTAAAGATAAAGCTCTGGAAGGGCCTGCCTGATGGTTCAGAGGAGTACACAGATCCTGTTGTACGGAATAAACAGGAGGCTGTTTTGAACGAGGGAGGGATTAGAGAGGCCCTCAACTGGGCGTTCCCCCGTATCCTAGAGACTCTTGAGAAGTGGACTCAAAAAGGATCTGGGTGGATAGTTGACCGGGTGGAAACACTCTGGTTGGACATTGCCAGATATAAGCCGTTGAGGGGAGGATCCTACATCCCACTGCCGGCGGCTTTAAGTTCGAAGCAGGCAGTAGTGAATGTGAAGAATAATGATGACCACTGCCTGCGTTGGGCCCTTCGGTCTGCCTTATTTCCAGTTGGGAAAGACCCACAGAGGACCACCAAATACCCTACTGAAGATGGCCTTGACTTCACAGGAATAGACGCCCCCACACCAGTCTCCCAGATACCAAAGGTCGAGCGGCAGAATAACCTAGCCATAAATGTATTTGGGTGGAACAAGGGAGTTATCGTTCACCACATAAGCGGGCAACCCCATGACGCCACAAGGATAAATCTGTTGCTGGTTGAGAAGGCCGGCAAGTTCCACTATACCTGGGTAAAATCTCTCAGCCGCCTTCTCCATGACCAGAGTAAGCACGTGGGCAAGAAGTACTTCTGCGAACGCTGTCTTCATGGTTATTCCGAGGAAGACGCACTGGAGGCCCACAAGCCGGAATGCCGGGGAATCGGGCAGGCGGCTGTCAGGGTGGACATGCCAGAGGATGGCAAGAACATCCTCGCCTTCCGGAACCACCACAAACAGTTACCGGTCCCGTTCGTCATTTACGCGGACTTTGAGGCGCTCACCACGAAAATCGAAGGGCCAGAGCTTGACCCAACAAGGAGCAACACCCAGAAGACCCAGCACCACGAGGTGTGCAGTTACAGTTATATTGTGGTGCGGTGCGATGGCCGGACAGAATCGCCTGCCATGTATAGGGGGCCAAATGCGGCAGAACACTTTCTGCGGTCGCTGCAGGAGGAGGAGAAGAAGATCAAGAGCGCCATGGGCTACAATAAGGTCATGAGAATGACAAAAGAGGATTGGGAGGCGTACAACACCGCCACCTCATGCCACGTTTGTGGGAACCCTCTCGGGGGCGACTCTGTGCGCGACCACTGTCATATCACAGGGCGGTTCAGGGGAGCGGCTCACGGCGCCTGTAACTTGAAGTTGCGGCTGAACCCGAAAACAGCCATCATCCCGGTGGTATTCCACAACTTGAGGGGATACGACAGCCACTTGCTGATGCAGGCCATTTCAAAAGCAGAGGGCCAGATTAGTTGTATCCCAAATAACACAGAGAAGTACATCAGCTTCTCACTCGGGCAGCTCCGCTTCATCGACAGCGCCCAATTCCTGCAAGCCTCGCTGGACAAACTGGTTTCTGCTTGCGGGCACGAAGCCTTCCAGATCACGGCCCGATACGAGCCGGACGACAAAAAACGAAAGCTGCTGCTTCGCAAGGGCGTCTACCCATATGAGCACATGGACTCTTGGGAACGATTCGAGGAGACTGCGCTTCCACCCAAAGAGGCCTTCTACTCAAAGCTCACGGATGAGCGCATTAGTGACGGCGACTACAACCATGCCAGGCAAGTCTGGGAGACCTTCGGGTGCCGCACTCTGGGGGACTACACGGACCTCTACTGCCGGACAGACGTCCTGCTCCTGGCGGATGTCTTCGAGAACTTCCGGAAGACGTGCCTGAAACAATACGGATTGGACCCAGCCCACTACTATACAAGCCCCGGCCTGTCTTGGGACGCCCTCCTCAAGAAGACAGGAGTTGCTCTTGAGTTGCTAACAGACTACGACCAGCATCTCTTCATTGAAAAAGGAATGCGTGGGGGAATTTCGATGGTTTCCAAACGCTACGCCAAGGCGAACAACCCGGCTGTTGAGGGCTACGACCCGGAGAAGCCCACCAGCTACATACTCTACCTTGACGCCAACAACCTCTACGGGTGGGCAATGAGCCAGCCCCTCCCAACTGGTGGTTTCCAATGGGTAGAGGACTGCGGTAGACTGGCTGGTACCGTGAAAAACCTCCCAACCGATGGGCCAGAGGGTTACATCCTCGAGGTCGACCTAGAGTACCCGTCAGAGCTTCACGACGAGCATGACGCGTACCCGCTTGCCCCAGAGCGCCTGGTCGTACAAAAAGAATGGTTATCTGATTACCAGCTAGGGCTTCTGGGCGGGGGAGCGGCAGAGGTCGAAAAGCTGGTGCCCAACCTCCGAGACAAGGGGCGCTATGTGCTCCACTACCGGAACCTCCAGCTCTACCTGTCGCTTGGGATGCGGTTGAAGAGGGTCCACCGCGCCTTACGGTTTCAGCAAAGCCCCTGGATGGAGCCATACATAAGAATGAACACCGAACTGCGGAAAGCTGCAACTAGTGGGTTCGAAAAGGACCTCTACAAGCTGATGAACAATGCGGTCTTCGGAAAAACAATGGAGAACCTCCGTAAACGGGTGGACGTTAAGCTGGTACGTTCCCACGAGGAAGACAAAATGCGCCGCCTAATCGCCAGCCCGTCTTTCGCCAAGGCGGACAGATTTAGCAACGACCTGGCCGCGCTATTGATGCACAAGACTAGGCTGGTCCTGAACCGGCCCGTCTACGTTGGAATGAGCATCCTCGATCTCTCGAAAAGCCTAATGTACGACTTTTACTATAACCGGCTGAAGTCCCAGTACGGCGGCCGCGTGGAGCTCATCTACACCGATACCGACAGCCTCCTCCTGGAAATCCAAACGGAGGACGTCTACCGAGACATGGCAAAAAACTCGCACCTCTACGACACCTCCGACTTCCCGGAAGACCACTATCTGCACAGCAATGTGAACAAGAAGGTCTTGGGCAAGATGAAGGATGAGTGTGCGGGTCGCGTGATCGCGGAGTATATAGGGCTGAGGCCCAAGATGTACTCCATTCTCGAAGCCTCCGGGGCCTGCGTCAAGAAGGCGAAGGGCGTAAAAAAGAACGTCGTGAAGAAGCGCATCAGGCACGAGCAGTACAAAGAGTCCCTGTTCGTGAAGAAGACCTTCCACCACGGCATGGACGCACTCCGGTCAGAGGGGCACCAGATTTACGGAGTGCACCTTAACAAGGTCTCGCTGTCCCCCTTCGACTCCAAGCGCTGGATAGCCAAAAACGGAGTAGATACATATGCCTACGGTAACAAAAATATAAACCACGCACAATCCGAGATGGGCGCTTACATAGACGAGCTCTTCAGTTATGACTGAGAATCCCATCAGGAGGCAGTTGCGTGCCAGATGGTACCACCAAAAGCTCCTCTCGGACGAACCCGCGCCGTGGGGCGTCATCGCCCTGTAGATAGTAGAGCACGGGCTCTCCGGGCTTGGTGACAGATCGGCCGGGCCTGTACACCTTAAGAGACCATATGGCGTCAGTGGCTCTCCTGCGTTGCCCTCCTTCTAGCTCTCCAGGCTGATAAAGAAAGCGAACACCCACGCCGGAGGGGAGCTTTTCCTCATCTAGACCAACCAAGCGGCCTGGAACCACCGAAAGGGAATTTGGCGGAACCTGTGTTTCTTTTATCGCATCTCTAGGCCGCTTGCCAGTTAGCCTTGTCACCTCCCCATTAAGGGCGGCAATTACCGCCGGGAGCCTCCCCACCCACTCACGCGACCGCTCACCCGATCCCTCGGGTCTCATGTGCATCAGCACAAGTTCTTGTGCCTGCTGGTGCCCGAATAGCCGTTCAGCTAAGGTGCGGTTGAAACGTTCCACAATACCCTGGTCCCTGTGAATGCCAGCACGGCCACGCCTAACAGAAACCCCATGTTTTGCCAGAAGCTGGCCCGCCGCACCCATAAATTCGCGCCCAGGGTCAACCTGCATAAGCTTAGGCCATTTCAGGGGCCCCCGTTTGTAGATGCGGGACAGGGCATCGGCAACCTCTGCTGCGCTTTTACTGGACATAGGCTGGGCCTCCTTGTACCGCGAGGCAACATCAACTACGGTGAGGGCGTACTTGTAGGTCCGCCGGCCAACGCGGTCGTGGGGAAGAAAGAGCAGGTCGGCCTGGTGGACCTCGTTTGGTACATTGACATCAAACTTAGGCCTCGGTATGTGCCGTGGTGCAGGCAGGTATATCTGCCAGATTGCTTGTTTTTTCAACCAGTCCTTGGCCACATCTTGAGGAACCTTGGCTGCAGACGCCAGATGTTTGATGGCAGTGGCTCCCTTCCAATAGCCCCTGGGGCTATAATAGATCCTTGCCAGCTTTGCTGCAAGGCGGGTGTCCATTTGCGCACGGTGCCAGAGACGCCAGGTATTCAAGGAGCCCCAGCAATCTCCAACAAGCAGAAGCCACAGGCTCAGGCAACTGCCCAGTTGTGGCCCGGAGGTTGGTCTTGCACGCAAGCACACGCGTCGCGAACCGTATTGCGGTTTTTTCGTCTTGCCGCCAAATCTCTAGTAAGTCATGCGCGGTTCCGAACATGGCCTTCGCCATAGAACCGGGGATCTTGCAACGGTGGGCGCATATCCCGACCTCAATCAAGGCGAAGTAGAGCTCTTCAGGAAGACCCATCTGTGCCGCGTATATAAGGAGCAGAAAATACGCGGAAATACAAACAACCCCACTATTAGGAGAGCGGCCAGAGGGGTGTTTACTTGCCTGTTTCGTAGCGGTAGATTTTGTACGTCACAAGGCCGACCGCGGTCATCCCAAGGGCGACGAAGATGAGCTCGCGATCTTTTTGGTCAGCACTAGGCGTGTAATAGTCAGAAAGTTGCGGATAGGGGTCTGGGGCCAGGGTTCTTCCAGTGGCGATGTAATATTCGCGTTCAGCCTCTTCCACGTCGTCGAATGTATTGACCGCATGTTTTTCGCGGCGAAGCTGTTCGTTTATCCAGTCAAGGCGTTCGCTCCGCCGCTTAGACCATGCTGCCTGGGCCTCTTGAGTCTGCTCGATGGCCAAGTCGTGGCGCTTCTGTTCCTCGCCAGTGTCACGGCTCCTTAGCATAGAGAAGAGGTAGTTGGAGCCGCTGAAAGCCAGGGCGTTAACGATGGCGCCACCAACCAGTAATGCAATAGTGGCCATTACTTCATGATATCTGATGGGATAATCCCCTGTTTAACTAGCATATCTTTGGTCGCCATGGCGAGCGCGACGTCCACAACAATCATCCCGATATCGCGAGGGGTGTAGTCTAGCTTGGGAGGGGGGCCCCCAATAAGTGCCTTTCCAAGACGGGAGTAGCTAATGGCCAGGCCACTGACTACGGCGCTGTGGTACAGCGCATTCACTAGCATCTTTCCGTCAGTCGCTGGAGTAGTCATGGTGTCAATCCATATGAAAGGGATCGTGCGCAACCTTCAATTGCTGAGCAGGCGGAGGTGTTGCCGGAGGAGGAGTTTCCGGCGGAGGCGCCGGTGGTTTTACGGGGGCACGGCGCGAGGCAGCAAAGTAGGCCAGTCCCAGTACAGCAGCCAACCCTATGACCAAAGTGACTGTAGAGACGCCCGAGCGCTGTGTGCCGGCTGGGGGCGAGGCAGGTGGAGCGGGGGGGGCTTCGGGCGGGGTATTATCAGTGCCCACCTGGCGCTCTGTGGCCTTCCTGAGCTCTTCTTCAAGGCGCGCCTGCTTAGCTTTTCTAGAGGCGGCTCCTGCTCGTCCCGCGGCAACCTTTTTTGGGTTCTTCTGCTTAGCAGTCGCCACCTTGGGGCCAAGGTCCGCCACCTTCTGCTCTTGTTTCTCCGCAACTGTCTCCGGGGCTTGTGGCTCCGCATCTGCCGCTGCCGTCACCTGTCTGTCCTCCATTATCTGTATTCACGACAGGGCATTGATGTCCAAATTGGCAGTACTTGATCGTGGTCAGCACGGCGGTGAACGGCGCTAAGCACTTGCCATATCGGTAGTACAGCTCGCAGGCAGAACTGTTCAACGCGTGGGCGACGAACGGGTCGGACTCTAGATCCTCCATGAGGAGATGCCGGTTCTCGGGCGGGATCGGTAGAAATATACTGGCCGCGGATGTGTACAGCTGTAGGACTATCCTCCCAAGCGTTTTTGTCATTGCGGCGCCCAGACGCGCCTCGTAGCGGGCATAGAGCTTAATTACCTCGTCTTCGCCCAATGAGTCGATTTCTTCCACGGTCCAGGCCTTCCCTAGGTACTGTTTGGCTTGCCCCCCTGCAGCGATCGTGGCCAGCCTCTCGCGCTGCGCCGCCGCCACAGGGTTCGCAGTCTCTGGCTGTTTTTCTACCGGCGTACAGGTGGCTGCAGGCATTTCTTCGGCTAGTAGCTCGTCGATCATATCGTCCATTTGCATTCTGGAGCCTTGTGGGCGCAGTGGTGCACAGAATTTACAGAGGAGATGCTGGATCTGCCGCCTAGCTCTAATATATTCGCGGGAGGCCCACAAGAGAACCAAAAGTGTGGCCAGAGATAGGCCGGCGCAGATCGTCTGCAGCAAAAGTAGCCACATGATTAGCAGATTTGCTGGGCAGCCTTCAACATCAGCTAAGCAGCTGGTATGCAGCCGGCTGAGTAGTCTTCAACAGCAGCTTAGAATGCTTCTTCTCAGCGAGTTTCCGCTTAATAGCTATCCTCTCCTCCCCCGTGGGTATGATGTCGTTCTCCATTAGGCACTCTTCGAAAGAGTTGCGGTCCTTGCAGTGGAACAAGGCGACCCACTGGGTCTGCGAACGCAGGTCTTTGAGGACCGAGTTGTACCTCTGGGTGCAGACCCAGACAGACTGAAGCGCGTGGCGACCCGAGAAGGCTAGCATTGAGAGGGCCTCGTTTTTCTTTTTAAACGCTTTGCTAGCGCTGCAGTCGTCTATAATGTATAGGGTTGGTTCCCCTTGAAAATGGTTGTACAATAGTCGTAGCCAATCGTGCAGCCTATTGCCCGGGTCGAAGGCATAGACGTTTGGGTCTGTTAAGATCCATTGGCGGTTCTTGTAGGCCACATTGTGCTTTATGGTTGGGCACAAGATAAAGATGCGGCGGAATACCCCGCTGTAGGGGCCCTCAAGAAGATCCAAGATAAACTCAGTTTTACCGCAGCCAGTCTGCCCGCAGATGATTGCAGAGTGGGGGTCGGTTGGCAGCGATACCTTAGCGCAGAGCGGAGACGAATCGGCCATTCTCAATGTTAAGCTGGGCGTCCATGACGACGAACAAGTAAATGTTCAGCACGCCGGCGGTTTCTGCTGTTTTCGCGATCTGGAGCGTCACCCCCTCACTGGTGTTCTCAATGCGGCGACCCGTGCCGTGGAGCTGGTCGTCGTCCGTGGACCTGAGGTCCAGCCACAGGGCGTATTTCGAGGACAGGTACTCGGACAGGGAGACGTCTGCCAGGGCGAGGTCTTTCGCGACCATGGCCACTTCCGGGTGCCGCTTGTAGCCACCAGAGAAGAACTTCTTTGCCTCGCCCCACTGCTGGTACGACCGCAGGCCCTGGCTGTACAGCTGGTTGGGGACTCCTTCGATCGTGACATCCACCTTGGTGATTTTTGGGTTGTAGAAAGCTTCGGTGTCGCGCGCGAAGCCTGCCGCGGGGTCCTCGAAGAGCATGAGGATCCCCTTCATGGAACGCGCCGGGACGTTCAGGTTGATGTTCCACAGAGTGTCGCTCTTGTCGTAAACGATCTTTCTGTGGCACAGGACCCAATCATACAGTATCGCCAAGCGGCCAGAGTACTGGTACTGGATCATCCTGGCGAGCTCTGGGTTGGTGACCTTTTCGTACTCGAGGCTGATGTTCTCGAGGGTGTAGCTTGAGTCGGTATCAGTGGACAGGATTACTCGGCTGTTATCGTTGAAAGTTAGCTCATATTCGAGGCGGTCTCCAAGGGCCGACTGGTAGAAGGGCATGTGGGACTCGAGCAGCTCGAAATCCAGGGGGATGTAGAACCGGTTGCCGTACGCGGTCGCGATAGCCTGGTCGGCTGCGACGGTCTGATCCCCGTCTCCGGCGCTGACGCGCAGCTTAGTTGCGTTCCTGCCGGCGGTGGTGTCGATACCCTGGTAGTGGGCGCTCTTCCTCTCCCAGACCGTTTTCCAAAGGTCATGGTAGCAGTAATAGACGTCGCTATTGTTGACAGTCATGACCTCTTGGCCGCTGATCTTGATCGTGATCTTCTTCACAACGGCGCGTCCGATGTTCTGGACCAATGTTCGGTTGACGTCGGCTGAGGTCAGTGTTATTGTGAACGCCAGCCTCGCGGACCCTGGGACTATCACGTCATTGACCCCCAGATTAGGGAACCGAACGAGCATCTGCTGGTTAGGGCCGATCGTCGATGGGTTGTTGGTCACGACGACCGACTGCCGCGCTGCCTTAACCCCCAATGGGTCCCGGAGGCGGCGGTACGGGTCAAGCTTGCGTCCATATGCACTCGAGGCCATGGTAATGTATTGAACGAGAACATCCTAGCTTTAAAAGAAGAACAGTATGGCTGATTTCGATCCCGATAGCCCAGCGTTTAGACCTGAAGAGGCCGCCGGCGGCGACTACGCTGCTGACGACCCCACCGACCTCGAAATTAACAACATTATTGACGACAGTGCTCCTCTGGTTCCTCCGGACATTAATGCTGGCGCCGGTATTGGCTATGATACAGGCGTACCCACAACAGAGTTTACCCAGAGGCAAAGGGTCCTCCGCACAGCGGTTGATGACTTCTACGATAGATGGGAGAAGAAGGATGTCATCCCACAACTTAGGCGTGATTATAACAATTTTGAGTATAAAGGCGGCACCCTGCGCCTAAAGAGCAACCCCAACCTCGATATTATTAACTCGAGAACTGGGGAACCCTTAGCTTTGAGCACCATAGCAAAAAAGGAAGGCGGGTTGTACGCGATACGGAATGAATTGGGTTTCCCAGATTGGGGGTACAAAAGCGAACCAAGGGTGACACCTGAGGATGTTGCAGCCCTCAACAAAACCGACGAGAGGTTGGGCAATGTGGAAAATGAACTAAGCGATAGTACTGAGCTGAAAACTATTGTTGATGGCGCTAACGACGCCACGAGCGCCTTAGAAGAATTGGAAGCTGAACTGAATGACGGAACTGACGAAACTGACGACGGCCTACAGTTTAGTCTCCGTGAGCTCCGAGCTCTTGACAAAGCTCTGCGGCGAATTCGAGGAGAGCTGGTTAATAACCTATCCAAGCTCACAGTGGTGGAGGAACGTATTGCCTTGAAGAAAGAAAAGCTGAAAACAGAGGGAATTAGCGAGGATTTAAAGAGAGCCATCTCAGCGCGTCTCCGCGAGCTCGAGATTGAGAGGTCCACCCGCGTTGAGATACTTGCGAGGAACAAAAATGCCCTCCGGTCCCAGATCTCCCGCATTCGCGAGACCATCAAACGAATCCTGCACGAGGACACGACACTCGCCGATCGCGTACGCACCCTCTTTCGCGAGCAGGGGATCACGATCGTGTCTATCCTCACAGCGATTGGAATGACCATCGGCGCGCTTGTCTTTGCTCTCACAGGCTCTGGAGGAGGAGCCGCTACACCCCCATCGAAGCCTACTGATAAGGGAGGGGTTAAGGAGTGGGTAAAAAAAACACTACAGAGCCTCGGGCGAGCCCTGGCAAAACTGGCCGGCAAAGCAGCCGCCGCCCTTCCGGGGATTATCGGCTCGATTGTCTCCTGGCTCCTGTCCCTCCTCGCGAAGACTGCTGGTTGGCTGTCCCAAAATTTGTGGGCCGTCGTTCTGGCGATTGGGAGCTTGCTATTTGTGGCAGCACGCGAGTGGCTGCTACCGAAGAACCCAAAGAGCGAGTAAGCCGGCCACCACCCCGGCGGCGACCAAGGCTGTTTTTTCGTCATCGTGGTCTGTGTTGCTGACCCGTGGAGGTCTGCTACTAGGCGCCGGAGGACTGCTAGTAGGCGCTGGAGGCTGCCTGGGTTTAGGGCCTCTATCTGGTTTGACAATCCCCTCTTCTCCTGTGTCGTTTTCGGCATTTGGTGGCGCTACACTCTTGTTCAAACCGCTGTGCAGGCCCACGGGCTGGTCATCTGTGGCGATTACAATCATGTTGTTGTAGTCCTTAATTTTGCCTACTTTGAGAAGCATGTCGCTTGGAATCATGTAAAGACCTATCCCCAAGGAGAAGTTTACCTCAGATCGGGCATACTTCAGGGTATTCTCGTAGGCATCTATCTCGGAACCGAGATCAACAGGATGAGCAATGTATTCCTCTACATTCACCAGGAACTGCTTTTGTGCGTCAAAAGCCGTCCCAGTTCCTAGAATACCTGAGCGGGTTATGCTCTGGGCTCCTAGGACTGCCCACGCGTACGCCCGGATGCTGGCGTTCAACCTCATTACCCCAGCTTTGGTGAAGCCTTTCGACTTTGCGATTATGAACTTCCTCCAGGCTTTCCCATCATCCAGCAGGATGAATTTTATGTGCCGAATTTTTTCAGTTGTCTTGAGTGTGAACGACATGGTTTTAGGGTCGTACTCCCCCCCCGGCTCAGTTTTGCGTAAGCCGATAAATGGCCAGTAGGTGTATGCCGGCCCGAGCCCATTGTTGGGGCCGGTGAGTCTCCAATCTGTGTTATATGGGACGCCTCCAAATTCGTCGCAAATTTTTTCATACTTCCTCCGGTTATATTCGCTATTTACCGCATCCCAATTCTCGTCCTGGGGATTCTTGATTCCCATCTCCTTCAGAATCCGGCGCACCTGGTAATACAGGTGGAAACGGTAGACAGACTTCACCAAGTCAATTTTGGAGTTAAGGTGGTCTTCGTACGAAACCCCACAGCCCGTAGTGGCGCACCATACGGCGAAATTTAGCTGGTTCTGCCAGAACTGCATCGGGTTTTTGTTCCATGTATCGATCATTTCTTCTGAAGTAACTTTTGGTACTTTATAGTTTTCGAAGACGTCTGGGTAAGCCACCTTGAACGACCCATGCTCGTCATTGAACCTGACCTGGATCTTGCCTTTCGAAGGGTTTTCAATACCTTCAGCCGAGCTCCCTTGGGGGCCGGGCTCATACTTGGCATCGATATTGAACTTAAAAGGATCCGAAGCCATATTCACTTCACTATGTTTCATACTATTTCTGATGTTCAAAGGGGGGATGCTACCCGCCTACAGCGGTACATAGATAACCGCGACGGCCGCCTATATATAGGCCTACGGTCTATCACCTTCGCGGTAGGATGGTACAACATCGAACAGGGGGAGAAGTTTTCGTGGAGAAACGCAGGAGGGACTGAAAAAACCCTAAATATCGAGCCAGGTCTGTATTGGTTCGGCAAGCTGAAGGATATCCTAGATAAGGCCAGTGCCACCAAAACTCACACATTAGAAGTGGGCAAAGTGAACGGCTTGGCCACTCTGACTGTCTCCCCCGGGATGGAAATCCTTCTGTCCGATGGCCTTCTTAAACTTCTCGGCCTTGATAATGGCCTTTCCGGAACCTGGCTCAATACCGGTGTGTACGTGAGCACCCGCCCCATAAACTTTGCAAAAAGACAGGTGCTGCGGGTCCACCTGGATGAAATAAGCACAACCGAAAATACCATTGACGGGGACCCTTCCACACTCCTAAGCAGCGTAGGTGTGGGGGATCACGCCTTCGGGGACATATGCACGGTCCGGTTTTGGCATCCAGAGTACAAACGCCTCCGTGCTGACACGTTCTCCGAATTGAAGGTCTCCGTTAAAGATAAAACAGGCAAGGAAATAACCAACCACGGTCTCCCAATAGACGTCACTCTCGAAGTAATTGAAAAATGAGTATCTTCGGTTCCAATCCAAACCAAGAGGCTAGCAGCGAGGCTAACAATGTGGACCTATCGGCCTATGCTAAAAAAGACTACGTAGACCAAAAGGACGACCTCCGTGTCATGAAAAGTGGAGACACCATGAGGGGCGACCTGAATATGAGGAGACGGCTTGTGCGCGGGCTGCCTACCGATTACCCACCTAGATACAGCGGCGACGAGGCTATTTCGTGGCGCCAGGCCCTTAATCTAATGAACGACTATTTCCAACTGGCTCTAAAGCTTGACGGCCGCTCTACAATGCGCGGCGCCCTACAAATGGGAAACCACTATATAAAGAATGTGAAGGACCCATTGCAGCCTCAAGACGCGGCCACGAAAAACTATGTGGATAGCCGCGGGACTTCAATAACCGGGGACCTACAGATGGGAGACTACCAGATAAAAGCGATGAAGGACCCCACAGATTCCCAAGACGCGACCACGAAAAGCTATGTGGATCGCCAACGGCACAAGCCCGTAATAACTGTGTGGGCCGAAAGAAAGCAAACGGCAAAACACTCCTACGAGTGGTCCTTTGGCGGCAATGCTTCGAGGGTTGGAACTAGATATGGCTACAAAATGCTGGCCCCAGGCAGGATCCTCCGTTTCGGACTGGAAATGGTGACACACAACAGAATACCTATCACTTATGGTAAGGTCAATATTACTGTCAACGGGACGAGGACGGTGTATGCGGCAACACTCTTCGACGGAAGGCAACCTGAAAACAGGTTGTCCATACCTCTAGAGTTGAAAGAAGGAGACGTTATTAATTTCACAACAACCAACACAAGACCGGAAGTAAGAGCCGAAATTGCCAACCTCCTAATTGAACTTGACCTGTAGATATAGTATTAGTGGCACGCACCATAATGAATAAAACGCCTTCAACGGGTACTCTTTACCAAGAGTTATCCAGTGACGCCAATTTTAATGCTGCCGCCGAAATTCCGCAGCAGCAACTGGACCAGCATTTTCGTCTCCAAGAGATCTCGCGGCTGCGAAAACATCTAGAAGACGAAAAAGAAAAACACTCCAGACTCTACAAAAAGTACCAGCGTGGGGTTAATGTTGTTAGTGCTATAGACACAGCTTTACTCACTGCCAGTATGTTAATGGGTATTGGGGGCGTCAGTCTCCTATCCACAATTATAGCAGCCCCTGTTGTAATGGGTCTCGAAGCTGCAGCCTTGGGTTGCGGTCTCCTCAATATCGCTGGAAAGTTTGTCACCCGCCGCCTTTCAGTGAAGGCGAAAAAGCACAACGAGATTATGGTTTTAGCTGGAAGCAAACACAGCTCCATAATCGACCACGTTTCGAATGCCCTAACAGACGGCCAAATCTCTGATGAAGAATTCCACATAATCGTTGAAGAGGCCCGCAAATATTACCAAATGAAAGCAAAAATCCGAGCCTTGGCCAGGAAGGAACACGCCGCAGTAACTCTTGACGAAGAAGCAAAAAACTCTCTAATCCAGCATGGCATAAATAAGGTCAGAGCAAAATTCATTAGAAAACAAACTGCGCCATAAACAGCAACCTATCTTGAGTCCTAGTTAGGGTGAATAACCAAAGCGGATAAGACCCAACCTATTTTGCCGCGCTAGCTCGGGCTAGGCCCTCGTGCGAGTGTGTTCGCCCCCTCCCCCTACACATACAATCGCGCGCGATTGTATACCCAGAGATGGGCTTGGGAGCCGCGAATTGCTCGAGGGAAGGTGCGCTCGGACTATCACTCTCTATACTACTCTTGCA
>Ga0256839_1004096_pt1 | contig 14477 bp, 14 predicted proteins | sample 354166metaG_FD_185968 | JGI IMG/M metagenome (GOLD analysis project Ga0256839, IMG submission 185968) | Hydrothermal vent microbial communities from Mid Atlantic Ridge, Atlantic Ocean - 354-166 | ecosystem: Environmental > Aquatic > Marine > Hydrothermal vents | place: Atlantic Ocean: Mid... | reverse complement strand
CAGAGGAAATCGCAGATGAGTTGCCCCACCTCACTCTGGCGCAGATCTATGCGGCCTTGGCCTACTATCATGCTAACCAGAAAGAGATTGAGACCGATCTAGCCGCAGACGCAATCGAAGCAGAAAAAGCCGCACAGAAACATCAGCCATGACCATTCGCCTCTATCTGGATGAGGATTCCATGAGCCGTTCTCTTGGGTCCTGTACAGCTTCAATGTAGCCGATTTCTACCTCCTACACACCCAGTACCTCTCTCAAGGAAAAAGCCACGCGGGCATCGTGTTGGCCCATCAGCAACGGTATACCATTTGGTGAGCAGATGCGCCGCTTGTTGCGGTTGATCGCTTCGCTCTCTACAGAGGACATGAAGGACCATGTGGAGTTCCTGAGCGCATGGGGCGCATGACTATGCCGACCATGCCCACCCTTCCCGACGACCAGTTCCAGCTCTGGATAAACCTATTGTAGGATGGCGGGGTTCGAAATACAATCGCGGCACGGCGATGCGAGAAATTTCTCGGCGCCACAGGGGATGCTCGGCACTGAGGAAAGGATGTCACATGGACGACCTGTTACGTCGGATTACGTTTGATCAAGATGTTCTGCGAGGCAAACCGGTGATCCGCGGAATGCGCATCTCGGTAGAGATGATCTTAGAGCTGCTGTCCAAAGGGGCCTCCTGGGAGGAGATCCTGGAAGATTATCCTGAACTGGAGCCAGACGACATTCGCGCGGCGCTACTTTACGCGCACCATCTTGTCGCCGGCGAATCTGTCCTGGAGCGCTCCCTGGACTAGCCCATGAGGTTCCTTGTGGATGTGAACGCTAGCGGCTCCGTGGCCAGGTGGTTGGCCGAGATGGGGCATGACGTGGCCCAAGTGCGGAGCCGTGATCCCCGGATGTCGGACAGCGACGTGTTGGCCTGGGCCTGGAAGGAAGAGCGGGTCATCGTCACCACCGACCTGGACTTCGAGGAGATGATCTGGCGGGAAGGCCTACGACATCGGGGGGTGCTGCGCCTGGAAAACGTTCCTCGGGCCCAGCGCAGGAGACTTCTCCAGGACGCGCTGACGCGCTTCTCCGCTGACCTGGAGGCGGGTGCCATCGTGATTGCCCTCACCCGAAAGATCCGTGTACGCCGGTCCGGCGGTCCCGCTTTTCCCTCCTCAGCGCCATGACCATGCCCACCCTTCCCGACGACCAGTTCCAGCTCTACGACCTCCAGGTCACGGTGGAGCGCATCGAAGGCCACTGCACCTGTGACATGCAGGTGGGGGACCATTTCTTCCTCCGGGGCGGCAAGCTCTCCCTGCCCCCAGGCCAGAGCTTCTGCCTCTACGCCCTGCAGGCGGCCATCCCCCTGCTGCCGGCCAAGCAGCGCCCCAGCCACCCCGCGGACTGGATGGAGACGGACAGCCGGGTCACCTGCCCGGACCCGGCCTGCCGCCTGATCATGCGCATCCAGCGGGTGGGCCTGCGCACCCTGCGCCACGACGACGTGAGCCCCATCCCCTGGGAGCCGTCGGACCAGGGGTGACCTCAGCCCAGCCGGGCCATCACCTCCCCCAACAGCCTCACCGCCTCCAGTGGATCCGGCCCCAGAGGCGGGCCAAAGCTCAGGTGGGTCGCGCCCCCGGCCACCAGCGGCGCCAGACGCTCCGCCACCTCCACAGGGTCCCCCACCACGCCCACGCGCAACATGCGCTCATCCACCAGGGAGAGGGCCTTCTCCAGATCCCGCTCGACCATCATGGCCTGCTCCACAGGACGGAAGTCCGCCCGCGCCAGGCCCAGCCGAGCCAGGATCAAAGGCCCCAGGGCGTGGCCGTAGTAGGCGATCTTCTCGGCCAGGGCCCGGCGGGCCGCCTGCCGATCCCGGGCCAGGGAGACCCAGACGCAGGCCGCGAAGTCCAGGGCGCCCAGGGCCGGATCCCGGCGAGCCAGCCCCGGCTGGAGCAGCTCCTGGACCTGGAAGAAATGCTCTGGCGGGAAGAGGAGGGGCAGGACCCCGTCGGCCAGCTCCCCGGCCAGGGCCAGCATCCGGGGCCCCATGGCCCCCAGGTAGATGGGCGTGACCCGGCTGGGCGTGAAGCGCAGGTAGGCCTCCTGGCTCCAGCGCAGGTGACGGCCGGCCAGAGCCATCCGCTCCCCGCGCAGGAGCCCCCGCACCGCCAGGATGGTCTCCCGCATCAGGCCCAGGGGCCGCTCCTGGACCAGGCCGATCCACTTGAGGAAGTCGCCCGCGCCGGCAGCCAGGCCCAGGTTGAAGCGCTGGCCGCTCAGTTCGTCCAGGGTGGCGGCCAGCATGGCCAGCTCCCCGGGGTGGATGGTGTAGGGGTTGAGGATGCCGCTGCCGATCTGGATGCGCCGGGTGGCCTGGGCCATGGCCGCCAGGATCACCGGGGCGCTGCGCAGGAAGAGGTCGTTGGAGACCCAGATCTGGTGGAAGCCGGCGGCCTCCGCGGCCTGGGCCAGGGCCACATACTCGGGCAGAGGCAGGTCGTTGTTCAGGCGCAGGCTGAAGCGCATCTCAGGGACCCCCGGCGCCCACCACCGCCTCGGCCTCCATCTCCACCAGGTGATCCGGGCTCACCAGCCGGGCCTCCACCAGGGTGTTCACCGGGCGGATGTGGCCGAACCGCTCCCCGTGGACCCGGGCCACCTGCTCCCAGTGGCGGATGTCGCTGACAAAGATGCGGACCCGCACCACGTCCTCCAGGCGTCCGCCCAGGGCCTGGATAGCCGCCTGGATCTTGTCGATGATGAAGCGGGCCTGGGCGGCAGGATCGCCCGGCCCCACCACCTGGCCATCCGGCCCGCTGGCTGTGGTCCCCGCCACCAGGATGCGATCCCCGATGCGCAGGGCCCGACTGTAGCCAGCCATCTCCTCCCAGGGAGTGCCGCTGCTGTAGATCTCTTTCGTCATGGCTGCTCCCTTGGCATGGTCAACAGGCTCGCTTGCGACAGAAACGCCCTCGCAACAGTCGCCCCCCGCTCTCCACTCTCCATTCTCCAGTCTCCAATCACTAATCACCAATCGCCACTCCCCCGCACCTACTCCACCACGTGCAGATCCTGGAAGCCCTGGGTCAAGGGCTCGCCCCCCTCTGGACCGACCACCACCACATCCTCCACCCGGGCGCCCAGGCGGCGAGGAATGAAGATGCTGGGCTCCACGGTGAAGCACATGCCCTCCTCCAGGACCGTCTCGTCCCCGGCGGTGAGGAAAGGGGGCTCGTGGACGTCCATGCCGATGCCGTGGCCCAGGCGATGGCGGAAGGCCTCCCCGTAGCCCCCCTCCTGGATGACCCGTCGGGCCGCGGCGTCGGCCTGGGCACAGGTGTTTCCGGCCCGCAGAGCCCGGATGCCCGCGGCCTGGGCGGCCATCACCAGTCCATAGCAGCGCCGGTACTCCGCGTCCGGCTCCCCGAAGAAGACGGAGCGGCCGTAGTCGTAGCAGTAGCCCTGGTAGGCCGCGCCGAAGTCGAAGGAGACGGAGACCGGCGGCTCCAGGGGGACCTGCAGCACCTCTGCCCGGTTGGTGAAGTCGAAGGGGTAGTTGGGCCCCATGTTGTAGAAGGCGGTGACGAAGGAGTGGGTATCCGCGCCGTGGCGCTTGAGCTGGTAGTTCACCTCGGTGATGAGGTCCAGGTTGGTCATGCCGTGGCGCAGGCGGGCCAGGGTGGCCTGGTAGGCGGCCTCGGTGATCTCTCCGGCCCGACGCAGCAGCGCCTGCTCCTCCGGGTCCTTGATCCGACGCAGCGGCCCCAACACCGTGGAGGCCCGCCGGAAGGTGGCCCGGGGGCGCAGATCCTGCAGGTGTAGCAAGGTCTCGGCCCAGGTCCGATCCCCGATGCCGATGACGGCCGTGGAGGAGATCCCCAACGCGTTCAGAACCTGGGCAGCCAGGGCTGTGGGATCGCCGGTATCCGGCAGGATGTGGAGAGCGTGGCCTGGCACCTGGCCCAGGTGGAACTCGGCCAACATCCGAGGCAGGGTGAGGACGGGCTCGCCCTGGCGAGGGATCCAGCCCCCGGTGAGCCATTCGCCGGGATAATGGGTGCTGCCGAAGTTGGGCTCCTCCCGGGGGACGCCGGTCAGATAGTGGAGGTCCGCGGAAGGCGGGAGGAAGAGGAGATCCACTCCCAGAGCGGCCATGCGCTGTTGGGTGCGCACAAGGCGGGTCTCGTAGTCGGGCATGGATGTCTCCTGGTGCTCGATGGATCGACGTCGGCGCCGCGCTCGAAGCGGAATGGCGTGAGGGGGCTCACACGTTCCCCCGCAGTCGGGGATCCAGGGCATCCCGGATGCCGTCGCCGATGAAGTTGAAGGCCATGACCACGGTGAAGATGGCCAGACCCGGAAACGCGGCCATCCACCACTGGTCGAAGTACTCGATGCCGTCGGCCACCATGCGTCCCCATTCCGGGGTGGAGGGCTCCGGCCCCAGGCCCAGGAAACTGAGCCCCGCGAAGACCAGGATGGCGTTGCCCAGGTCGATGGTGGCCAGGACCACGGCCGGGGCCAGGCAGTTGGGCAGCACCGTGCGCAGCAGAATCCGGGATTCTGGAACGCCCAGGGCCCGAGCCGCCTCCACGTACTCCTGGGACTTGACCCCCAGGACCAGGGAACGGACCACCCGGGCGTAGTTGGGCCACCAGACCACCACCATGGCCACCACCGCGTTGACCAGGCTGGGCCCCAGGGCCGCGGCCACGGCCATGGCCAGGATGATGGTGGGAAAGGCCAGGAACACCTCGGTCAGCCGCATGAGCACCTCGTCGAACCAGCCGCCGACGAAACCGGCCAGGGCGCCCACGCCCGTGCCCAGGAGCCCCGCAGCCAGGATCACCAGGATCCCCGCGGGCAGGGAGAGCCGCCCGCCGTAGAGCACCCGGGCGAAGAGATCCCTCCCCAGCTGATCCGTGCCGAACCAGTGGGCTCGGCTGGGAGGCTGTAGCCGGTTGACAATGTCCTGGGCCAGAGGATCGTAGGGGGCCAGGATATCCGCGAACAGGGCAATGAACACCCAGGCACTGAAGATCAGGGTGCCCATCAGGGCCAGGGGGTTGCGGCGCAGAAAGCGGACCGCCCCCACCCAAGGGGCAGGGGCCCCTCCGGGCACAGCCCTGGGCCCGTGGAGGGCAACTTGGCGTGCCATGGCCCGGCTCACCCTGCACGCAGCCGCGGATCCAGGATGAAGTAGAGGACATCCACCACCAGGTTGGTGAGGATGAAGATCAGCGCGATGAGCATGCTCACCCCCATGATCGCGGGGAAATCCAGGGAGGTGGAGGCCCGATACGCGTACTGGCCGATGCCCGGCCAGGCAAAGATGCTCTCCGTCAACACCGTGCCGGCCAACAGGTTGCCGTAGGAGAAGCCGATGACCGTGATCACCGGGAGCAGGGCGTTGCGCAGCGCGTGGCGCAGGGCCACGGTGGTGGGGGACAGCCCCTTGGCCCGGGCCGTGCGGATGTAGTCCTGGCCCAGGACCTCCAGCATGGCCGACCGGGTGATGCGGGCGATGAGCCCGGTGGTGTAGCTGGCCAGGACCAGGGCCGGCAACAGGAGATGGGCCAGGACGTTCCGCAACACCGCTCCGTCGCCCGCCAACACCGCGTCCACCGTGAGCAGCCCGGTGACCCGAGGCGGCGGCGTCAACCCCACGTCGATCCGTCCGGGCCCAGCCGTCCAGCCCAGCCGCGCGTAGAAGACGAACAGGGCCAGGAGGGCCAGCCAGAACACCGGCACGCTGACCCCCAACAGGGAGAGGACCCGCACCCCGTGGTCCAACCAGGTGTTGCGCCGCAACGCCGAGACCAGGCCGAAGGCCACCCCCATGACCATGCCCAGGAACACCGAGGCGGTGGCCAGCTCGATGGTGGCCGGCAGAAAGGCCCGCAGATCCTCCAACACGGGCCGCCTGCTCTTGATGGAGCGGCCCAGATCCCCCTGGAGCAGGTTGCCCAGATAGATCAGGTACTGCTCGTGCACGGGACGATCCAGGCCCCATTCGGCCCGAAAGGCCGCCACGATCTCCGGATCGGACATGGCCTTCTGGCCCAGGTTCGCGGTCACCGGGTCCGCGGGCACAGCGTGGGAGATGACGAACGCGATCAGGGTCACCCCGAACAGCAGGGGGATCGTCAGAAGCACCCGACGCAGGATGTAGCGGTAGATGGGCATGGAACAGAGGCCCGCTTCCAAGGGGTTAAGGGGAGACGGAGGGCGGGGCACCGCCGGGCGAATCCCGGGTCCACGGCGCCCCGCCGACCTGCCGACCGTCTACGGCCTCACTCCTTGACGATCTGGGATACGTCCACCCGCCATTGGGGATTGTAGACGAATCCTCGGATGCGGTTGCTGAGGCCGATCTGGATGCCGGGCTGCAGGATGGGCGCGTAGGGGCCTTTCTCCATCAGGTAGTCCTGCATCTGACGGAACAGCTCCACCCGAGTGTCCGGATCCACGGCCACCTTGAGCCGATCTCGGAGCTCCAGGATGGCCGGGTCCGCGTTCTCGTCCGTCCAGTTGAGGCGCTTGCCCACCACGCCGTCGGGCAGGAACTCCACGTAGTCCAGGGGATCCCGGTAGTCCGGGAGCCACAGCCACAGGCCGAAGGGCTCCGTGCCCTGGCGATAGGCCTCCAGGGCCACCTGGACCTCGGCCGGGGCCAGGGAGACCTGGAAGCCGGCCTCGTTCAGGTCTGCCTGGACCTTCTGGGCAAAGGTCCCGAAGTTCACCCCGGCAAAGGTGAAGTCCGGATAGGCCAGCTCCACGGCCAGGCCGTCCGGGTATCCGGCCTGGGCCAGGAGGGCCCGGGCCTGCTCCACGTCCCGCTGGAGGCCCGAGTTGGGCGGGTACGCGCCCAGGAAGCCCACGGGCAACATGGAGGCCGGGGTCACGGACTGGCCGCCGGCCAGCTGGCGGATCCCCTCGTAGTCCAGGGCATAGCGGACCGCCAACTGGACGGTGGGATCGCTCATGGGCCCGCCGATGTCCGGATCCTGGTTCCCCTTCAGGAAGACCAGGGTGTCGCTCAGGCCCTGGTAGACCACCACATCTGGGTTGGCCTCCAGGGAGGCCACCTGGTCCGCGCTCAGGTCCATGGCGATGTCGATGTCCCCGGCCTCCAACTGGATCTTCTGGGTGGCGGCCTCGGGGATGTTCCGGAAGACCACCCGTTCCACCTGGCCCGGCTCGCCCCAGAAGTTCGGGTTGCGGACCAGGACCGTCTCCACCCCAGGCTCCCACTTCTCCAGAAGATAGGGGCCGCTCCCCGCGGAGTTCTGGTTGAGCCACTCCTCTGCCTGGTCCGTGGTGGCCGCGTCCTCGGCCGCGGTGCCTCCCTGGGCTGCCACCACCTGGCGGTCGACCACGCTGAACGCGCTGAAGACCAGCTTGGCCAGGATGGCCGGGTCCGGGCGGGTCAGGGTCAGGACCACGGTGCGCGGGTCCGGGGCCTCCACCGAGGCGATGGTCTCGGTCAGGAAGGAGGGGTTGCCCTTGATGTACTTGAGCCGGTTGAAGGAGAAGACCACGTCGTCGGCCGTCACCGGATTCCCGGAGGAGAAGACCGCGTCCTCGGCCAGGGTGAAGGTGTAGACCGTGCCGTCATCGGAGATCTCCCAGCTCGTGGCCAGCCCGGGAACCACGGTGTCCACCGAATCCGGGGGAAAGGTGACCAGGGTCTGGTAGGTGGCCTTGTGGACGATGGCGGGCAGGGTTTCGAAGGCCCGGGCGGGATCCAGGGAGGCCGTGTCCTCCGCGATGGCCACGATCAGCGTGGTTCCCTGGACCTCCTCGGTGGCCATCGCGGGCCCTGCTGCCTGTTCCGCAGGCGCGGGCGGGGGTGACACCGGAGCACAGGCAGCCAATACCATGGCCACCACCAGGGACAGGGACAGGATGGAGTACAGGGCGCGCATGGGGTTCCTCCTCTCTCCGAGTAGCGGATCAGGACCTGCCAGTGGAGCCAGCGGGAGACAGAGGAGATCATAGCACAGGGCCTACCCCCACACAAGGCATGTTTTTCCGCCGGGAGATCAGGCCCCCATCCCCCGGGACAGGGTGCCCCCCGACCCGATCCCCGAGCCGCCCTCCACCACCTCCTGGTAGAGCCGGAGCACAGCCCGAGCCGTGGTGTGGGCCGCAAAGCGAGTGCTCCACCGACAGGCCGTCTGCCCCAACCGCTCCCGCATTTCCCGGTCCCCCACCAGCCGGAGGGCCCGCAGGCCGAAGCTCAGGTCGTTGTCCCGGGCCAGCAGGCCCGTCTCGCCGTGGCAGATGACGTCCCGCACCCCTGGGGAGTCGATGCCCACCGCGGGGAGGCCGGCCGCCGCGGCCTCGATGAAGCTGAGCGGATGGACCTCGGTGATGCTGGTGGAGACGAACAGATCGCTCAGGTGCAGGTAGTCCGGCACGTCTTCGTAGGGCACCGGGCCGGTGAGATGTACCCGTTCCCCGGCCTCCATCTCCTGGACCACCCGACGACAGGCCTCCAGCTCCGGGCCGCCCCCGACCATGAGCAGCCGAAAGTGGGGATGTTCCTCCGCCAGGATCGCGCCGATGCGGGCCAGACGGAGGCTGCTCTTCTCGCCGGTGATGCGGCCCACGTACACGGCCACCACCGCATCCAGGGGGATCCCCAGATCCTCCCGCCGGACTCGCCCCGGGGGTGCCCGGAACGCGTCCAGCTCGATGCCATTGGGGATCACCACCACAGGGGCCTTGACCTTCCACTCCTCCCGGATCACCTGGGCCACGCTCTCGCTCGGCGCGATGACCGCGCTGCACCCCTGGCTGAACATCTGGAAGTAGGCCTGGAGCGCGGCCTCGGAGATGGTCTCGGGAACCAGGGGAAGATACTGCTGGACGTAGAGGTCGTACCGGGTGTGGTTGGTGAAGACCAGGGGGATGTTGTAGCGGCGGGCGAAGAAGAGGCCGATGCTGCCGCTGATGAAGGGATGGTGGACGTGGATCACGTCCACCTGGCGCAACAGCTCCCGGCTCCGGGCATCCACGGCCGCGCCGATGTGGTACCCGGTGCCCAGGATGGGGATGCCGGGAAACCGGATCACATTGGGCTCATCCTGTCCGTGACCTCCAGGAGCCCCGGGCACGAAGAGCCAGACCTGTTCCCCCCACTGCTCGAGATAGCGCTTGAGCAGGGCCACATGGTTGACCACCCCGTTGACCACGGGTCTGTAGACGTCGCTGATCAGGGCGATGCGCATGGCCCCTCCAGGTGATGCCTCCCCGGACCCAGGGGCACCGAGCTAGGTGAACCCCGGCGGATCGCTGGCCGGGAAGGTCTCCTCCAGGGCCTCGTCCACCGGATCCCCAGGGCCGGCCTGGGAGCCCGGTGCGCCCGACCTGCCCAGGTCCTGGGTGGACTGGAGCCCCGCGGTCACCAGGTCGAAGTCGGCCCAGCTGAGCGCGGGCCAGATCTCGGTGGAGAAGACCCCGGTGGTGCGCAGGATCACCGCGGCCCGGGCCGCCATGCCGTTGTCCGGGGCCTCGATGATGCTCAGGGTATCGTAGGGGCCCAGGAGCACATAGCTGGCCAACACCCGGACGCTGGGACACTCCTGGGCCAGCCGCTTCCGAGCCCGGGCATGGAGCAGCCCCATCTCGCCGGGCTCCACAATGGCGTCCGGCGTGTAGCGGGTCAACAGGACGAACAGAGGCATAGGCGCTCCTCCACGCGGAGAGCACGACAGGATGGGTGGCTACACTATACCACAGGGCCAACAGGCCCTCCAACGGAGACGGACGAAGGCCGAGAGGGGTTCCCGCATCCCTCGCGGAGCCCCGGAGCACCCCCCCGACGCCCCAGAGGCCGAGGCCCCCTTGCGGGTGCCACCGCCGGGCTCCTGTCCGCAGGACCCATGGATCCCCGAGGCCCATGGATCCACAGAGCCCATGGAGTTGTCGGGGCCGGACAGGCCGGGCTACAATAGCAGCCGGAGAGAAGCCATGGAGCAGAGGAGCATGGAGACGACCCACACCCCCCCGAACCCGCTGGAACCCTTCCTCCAACGCTTCGGGGTGGTCATCCTGGACGGTGCCCTGGCCACGGAGCTGGAACGACGAGGGGCCGACCTGGACGACCCCCTCTGGTCCGCCAAACTCCTCATCGAGGATCCAGAGGCCATCCGCCGGCTCCACTACGACTACCTCCTGGCCGGCGCGGACGTGCTCATCACCGCCACCTACCAGGCCAGCTTCCAGGGCTTCATGGCCCGGGGGATGGACCCGGACCAGGCCGCCGCCCTCATGCGGCTGAGCGTGCGGCTGGCCCAGGAGGCCCGGGACGCCTTCTGGGCCAAGCCGGCCCATCGGGCCGGACGGCTCCGCCCCCTGGTGGCGGCCTCCATCGGCTGCTACGGCGCGTTCCTGGCCGACGGCTCCGAGTACCGGGGAGACTATGGCCTGACCAAACAGGAGCTGATGGACTGGCACCGTCCCCGCATGGCCGTGTTGGCGGAAACGGGCGCGGACCTCTTCGCGTGCGAGACGATCCCGTGCCGGGTGGAAGGGGAGGCGCTGGTGGAGCTCCTGGAGGAGTTCCCCCACATGCCGGCCTGGCTCAGCTTCAGCTGCTGCGACCCGGAGCACGTCTGCCACGGCGAGCCCTTTGCCGCGTGCGTGGCCCTGGCCGACCGCTCGCCCCAGGTGGTGGCCGTGGGGCTCAACTGCACGCCCCCGCCCTTCGTGGAACCCCTGCTGCGCAGAGCCCGAGCCGCCACCCCCAAGCCCCTGGTCTGCTACCCCAACAGCGGGGAACAGTGGGACCCCACGGCCCGCTGCTGGGTGCCAGGGACCGGGCTCACCGACTTCACGGAGCCCGCTCGGCTATGGTACGCGGCCGGAGCCCGGATCGTGGGGGGATGCTGCCGCACCCGGCCGGAGGACATCCGGGCCATCGCCCAGGTGCTGCGGGAAGAGGGCCCGGCCCGCCCGGGGTCGACTCATCCAGGGAGCCGCCCCGCGTTGTAGATCCACCAGTTGTACCCCAGGTAGATGGCCAACATCACCGCGCCGTTCCAGCGCCGCATCACGTGGGGACGGGGCAGGACCAGGAGCAGGGGCAGGACGGCCACCACCATCATCACCGGGAAATCCAGGGTGCGCATGGTCAGGGGCGCGGGCAGGGGCTTCACCAGGGCCACGATGCCCACGATGGCCAGCATGTTGAAGAGGTTGCTGCCCACCAGGTTGCCGATGGCGATGTCCTCCTCCTTGCGGACCGCGGCCACCGCAGAGGTGGCCAGCTCCGGCAGACTGGTGCCCAGGGCCACCAGGCTCAGGCCGATGATCAGCTCGCTGACCCCGAAGTGGCGGGCGATGAACTGGGCCGAGTCCACCAGCCAGTTGGAGCCGGTGACCAGGGCCACGATGCCGATGAGCACCAGGACCAGGTTGCGCAGGATCCCCAGCGGGGTGCCGTCCTTCTCCACGTCCAGCACCTCCTCGGTGAACTCCACCGCCTCCAACTGCTCCTCCGGCGGCAGCTCCCGCACGGTGACGTAGCTGTACGCGGTGAAGGCCAGGATCCCCGCGGTCAGCAGCCCTCCCTCCAGCCGACTGATGGTGCCGTCCCAGGCCATGCCCCAGAAGACCAGAGAGACGGCCAGCATGATGGGGTACTCCCGGTAGAGCAGCTGCCGCTCCACAGGCATGGGGGAGAGGACAGAGACCACCCCCAGGATCAGCCCCAGGTTGGCGATGTTGCTGCCCACCACGTTGCCGATGGCCAACTGCGCGGTCTGGTCTCCTTGGAGGTTGGCGATGAGGCTGACCAGCAGCTCCGGCAGGCTGGTGCCGAAGGCCACCACGGTCAGGCCGATGACCACCGGCGAGATGTTCAGCCGCAGGGCCAGGCGGCTGGCTCCTCGGACCAGGAACTCCGCGCCGCCGAGCAGCAGGGCGAAACCGCCCAGGAACTGCAGGGTGTTCAGGAGCAGTGGACTCATAGAGGCCTCGGTTGCACGTGTGGATGGATGACGGATCGATCCGCGCTAGGAGGTGGGCGACACATCCCGTACCAGGCGGCCCTGCATGCTCCATGGGCCCGTCCAGGTGATGAGCACCTGGACCAGACGCCCCCGCAGCTCCTCATCGCTCTCCAGGAAGACCAGCTTGTTCTGCCGCGTCCGGCCCCGCCACTTGCCCTTGTGTCGGTCCTCCACCAGGACCTCCACCGTCTCTCCCAGCAGCCGGGCGTTGATCTCCGCGCAGATCCGCTCCTGGAGCCGCTCCAGGGCCTTGTGGCGACGGACCTTCTCGGCCTCGGGCACATCGTCCACCATGCGTCGGGCGCTGACGGTCCCCGGCCGGGGGCTGTACCGGGCCAGGTGGGCCTTGTCCAGCTTCAGCTCGGCCAGCAGATCGTAGGTGTCCTGGAACTGTTCCGCGGTCTCGCCCGGAAAGCCCACAATGATGTCCGTGTGGACGGCCACCCCCGGGATGGTCTCCCGGATGCGGTGGACCAGCTCCCGGTACTCCTGGGCGGTGTAGCCCCGACGCATCCGGGCCAACACCTGGTCGTTGCCCGCCTGGACCGGCACCTCGATGTGCTCGCATACCTTGGGCAGGTCCCGGACCGCCGCGAGGATCCGTGGGTCCATGTAGCTGGGATGGCTGGTCAGGAAACGGATCCGCCACAGGCCTGGGATCTCGTGGACCGCGTGGAGCAGGTCGGCCAGATCCGGTCCTCCGGCACGGCCGTTCTCCCGCCAGTCGTAGCCGTAGCGATCCACGATCTGGCCCAGCAAGGTCACCTCCCGAACCCCCTGGGCCACCAGGCCTCGAACCTCGGCCACGATCTCGTCCAGTGGGCGACTGCGCTCCACCCCTCGGCGGAAGGGAATGATGCAGAAGGTGCACGCGTGGCTACAGCCGTAGACCACGGGCACGTACGCGGCCACCGGCGCGGGGCCCCGCAGGGACAGGTGGCGGATGGACTGGCTGGAGCCGGAGGGCTGCAGGGTGTCCTGGAGCCGATGGCGCCGGGCCACCTGCTCCCGCTCCAGCCGGGACATCTCGGCCGCGATCTCCGCCTCCTGCAGGTGGCCGATGAGAGGACCGGCCTCGCTGGGCGGCATGAAGACATCCACGAAGGGGAACCGTTCCCGCAGCTTGGGATTGGGCTTGATCCCCACCATGCACCCCATGAGGGCCAGGGTGCGGCCGGGTCTGCGGGCCTTCCAGGGCTTCAGGCTGCCCAGCTTGCCGATGGCCTTGTCCTCCGCGCTCTGGCGCACCACACAGGTGTTGAGGACCACCACATCCGCGTCGTCCAGGCGGTCCGTGGGCTCGTAGCCGATCTTCTCCAGCTCCGCGGCCACATGGTTGCTGTCGGCCACGTTCATCTGACAGCCGATGGTCCAGATGTGGTACTTGCCCCGCAGGGAGGTGTCCCCAGGGCTCCCATCCCGGGGCCTGGTGGCCACCTCCAGGATCTCGGGGTTGGGACTCGGGTTGCGCAGGCCCATGTTCTCCTCCTGGGATCCGGTGTACGCCGGGCAGGAAAGACGGACAACACGTGGCACACCACGACGGCCGGGCGGGCACGCCACTCTCCCCATTGTAGTTGGAGGGAGGAAAGGGTGTCAAAACCGGTGGGTGAAACGTCCCAGGGCAGGGCCGGACGGGCGGGGTCCATCCCGCGCCCGGGCAAGGCGCGGGCACCGTCCTCACCGGGGGATCCTGCCCAGCCGGATCTGCTGGCCGGCCACCTCCAGCCACAGGTCCCGGTCACCGCCCTCGTAGAGGAGGGCAAACCGGCCGCGGATCAGGTCGCCGGGCTGCCACAGGGCTGTGGGGTAGGTCTCGCCGGCCAGCGGCCCCGACACCACCTGGGCCCCCAGCCGCAGGGTCAGGGCCATGTCCGGGGGCCAGTCCGGGGGCAGGGGATCCGGTGCCTGCCAGTAGAGGGTCACCTGGACCCACTGGCCGGGGAGGACGGGGGTGTTCGGCGCGTGGGCAAAGCCCCGGCGGTACACGTCCGCGCCCAACAACACCACCGGCCCGAGCCGCCGCTGAACCCGTCGCTGGATGGCCAGGATGTCCGGGGGCAGCGGGCGTGTCGGTCGGATCACCTGGACCGGTGGGAAGCCCATCCATGCAGAGGCGGCCGGCCCAGGACCGACGTCCACCGGCAGGCGCTCGCCGGAATCCGGGTCGTACAGGGCCAGCAACAGCCGATAGCGTCCGGGGGGTGTTCCCGGAGGCACGTAGATCCCCTGTCGGTCCCGGATCTCCTCGCCGGCCCGCCAGGTCACCGTGGGCCGGCTTCCCCCCACCGGTTCCCCGTCCCGTTGCGCCCACACCTGATCCCGGGGATCCAACACCTGGAGGGTGACCTTGAAACGCCGGTCGGGGGTGCCCAGAGCCCGCCATCCCAGCTCCACCGGCAGCACATCCCCCGGCGTCACGGCCATCTCCCTGGGCAGGCACACCTCCCTCAG
>Ga0256839_1004095_pt1 | contig 14482 bp, 10 predicted proteins | sample 354166metaG_FD_185968 | JGI IMG/M metagenome (GOLD analysis project Ga0256839, IMG submission 185968) | Hydrothermal vent microbial communities from Mid Atlantic Ridge, Atlantic Ocean - 354-166 | ecosystem: Environmental > Aquatic > Marine > Hydrothermal vents | place: Atlantic Ocean: Mid... | reverse complement strand
TTAAACCTCCAGTTTGCCTTTCTTTACCGTCAAGCCTCTCTGGAGGTTTATTTTACTAAATCATCTAAGGTCAAACCTTTTCAAGTCTCACTGGTCAAACCAGTGGCTTACTTATCAATGAGTTATGTTTCCAGAAGAGATGATTATACAGATGCCTGAGAAGCTCGGTCTTGCCGATGCCGGATCTTCCGGAAAGAAAGACATCGCCTGCATCCCCGGCCAGGGCGCCTGAAGCCACCCCCTTCAGCACCTCCAGTTCGTTATTCCGGCCGAAAAAAGTTTTTGCAGTAAATGTCTTTAAAGGCATGGCCGATTTATCGAATTGCTCACGGTCAACCGTTAACCGACAATCGCTACAGGTACACTATCCTGTTGCCGCCGCCCTTTTTGGCGAGATAAAGCGCCTGGTCGGTCCTTTCAATAAGCTCCATTATCGACGAAGCGTCATCAGGATAGGTGGCAAGCCCCATACTGACGGTCAGGGGTATTTCAATACGATACTGACTTAATGCCCTGTCTATCTTTTCCTTTAACCGGTTGGTAATCTGTACGGCGTCCGTCTTGGCGGTCTGGGGAAAGATCACGACAAACTCGTCGCCGCCGAACCTCGCGGCGAGGTCTATCGTCCTCAGTGAGCCTTCTATTACTGAGGCAAGGGACTTCAGCAGGCTGTCCCCGGAAATATGGCCGTAGGTGTCGTTGTATTCCTTGAATCCGTCCAGGTCGAACATCAGGAAACTGAAAGGGTGTTTGTACCTGTTGTACCGTGTGATCTCCTCCGACAGCCTGATGTTGAGGTAACGGCGGTTATAGATTCCCGTGAGGGGATCGGTTATCGATAATTTCTTGAACTCCTCCGTCTGCCCGAACAACACGCTCCTGTCGATTGCGATTGCGGCGCTGTTGATAAAAGACAGTATCATGTCCAGGTCGTCATCAGTGAAGATTCCGCCTCCGGCCTTATCGGACAGGTTAAGGACCCCTGTCAGCTTGCCCTGAAGATTCAGGGGCACGCTGACAAAAGACTTTGTTTTAAACCGGGGCCTGTTCCGCCGGGTGAGTCTCGGGTCTTTTTCTATATCCCCGACAAGAAGGGGGCCCCCGCTGTCAATCACGAGACCGGCGATGCACTCCTCTTTCTTCAGGCGCATTTTTTCCCTCACTGTATCATCAAGGGATTTTTTCGCCTCGACAACAAGCTCGGACGTCTCATCCTCGAAAAGCATCAGTGAGCCCTTCTCCGCTTCAAGAAGCTCTGCGGATTTTTCAAGGAGCGCCCTGAAAACCTCGTCTTTGTCCAGGATGGAAATTACTGCCCCCTGAAAATCCGACAGTGAAGCCAGGGTCATCGCCGCTTTTTTATTTTTGGCCGCCTCTTCACGGAGATCATGATTTTCAAGATTCAGTTGTATGTAGTCCCTGAATGCGTTCATGATCTTCATGTCTTCCCGCGAAAATATCCTGTCAAATATCCAGATGATTATTTCAATTCGGCCCCCGGCAAAGACCGGGAAAAAATACGCCGAATCTATTTCACCCAGCGGGCTGTCGCCTGCGATTTTCTGCAGGCTTTCGGTAAATACCGCGGTCCCCGTATTGAGCATTTCGAAGATGACGGGATTTTGCGATTCAAAATGAAGATCAGCCGTGAGGTCCTTATACCTTCCCGTACTGTATACGGTCCTGTAAACCGAGCCCTCCTCATCCAGCGCCAGCAGGGCGCCTGAAATATGACCGAAAATAAACTCAACCGTGTCGAGTATATATCTGTACATCAAATCCGGCTTTCCGGATAACGTCCTGAATGCCGTGCTGTCGAAAAGCGATGTCATACGAAGAAGCTTTTCCTCGATTCTGCGCTTCTCCTCAAAGCTGTCAAGCAGGTTCTTTACCGACAGGGCCACGTACCCCGCGATGGTCTTCACATGGTCTTCACCGGGAAAGTCCAGGGGTATCGTGACCGGTATCCTGGGCAGCTTGTTGTCCTTGACAATCTTCAGGAAACCAAGCAGGTCATCATAAGTCACAAATCCGCCCCTGCCCGCAATCAATGCCCTCTCTCCGGACCGTTCCACGCACAGGACAAAATTCATCAACCCCGCCCTGCATTTGAACGTTACAGGTTTGTCCGCGTCAAGGGAACCGGTTATTGACTTCCTGCAGGACTCCGGGCAGTTCAGCTTATCAAGCCGCGCCTCTTTTACATAGCGGCAGAAGGGGGGTTCTCTCGTGGCGAACAATTCGACGCCCGCTTCATCATAAACGCTGAACTCAAAGTTCAGCGTTCCGGCAAGGCTGCGAAAATACTCAGCCCACTTATCTGAGGTAACCAGGCGAACCAGTGTCATGTTTCCTTGGGTATGGCTGTCTATTAACCCGAATACAGGATGATTCTTTATCTTTGCCGGTATCATATGATGTAAGCATGGCTTGCCACGGCGGTTTCCGTATCGGAAGACGGCGATACCAGAGCAACATATTTCTTATGCAAAAAACAAGCCTGCCTGTAACTCCTTGATTTCATTGAATTTCAAATCCAGTACCGGCCCTAATGTGTAAAGTTGCATGACACATGGCTGTCGCCGGAATAAACAACTGATAAATTCCTCTTAAAATCAAAGCAGATAGCAATGTAGTGTTATTTTACAAATATTTCTCCCCCACCCCCGTATCCGGATGGATCGGCTGCGAAAAACAAGAAATGGCAGAGCTGCTGACGTTCAGCGCGGCTTATGAATTATGAATAAGGGGGTTCATCGCAACTTCCTGTTTTTATTGATTTACTGCAAATCAATAAAAACAAAATGTATAATATATTCAACAAGTTAGCTGCCTTGCCGAAGAGAGAGAACGCCGCGCTTTCAAAAGGATAACATTTCAAAAAGGATTAAATCAATACAAATTCAAGGGAGGGAACGGCAATGACTGTCCGGAAGGCGCTGTCACCCCCCGGGCGGCAATCATTGCACCATTTCAATCAGGGCCTCGACTATCCGGCTGTCCAGCTTGCCTTCGGCGGCCTCCTCCCGGAGAATCTCCAGGGCCTTCTGCTTGGTCATCGCCTTCCGGTAAGGCCGGTCCGACACGAGGGCGTCATATATATCGACCACTGCCATTATCCTTGCCCCGAGGGAGACCTCCTCGCCTTTCAGCCCGTTGGGAAACCCGCTGCCGTCCAGTTTTTCATGATGGTGGCGTATGATGTCAAGGGCTATGCCGAGGGTCTTCTTCAGGGGGAGGCATATCTTGTACCCGATTTGGGCGTGCCTCTGCATAATCTCCCGCTCCACGGGGTCCAGCGGCCCCGGCTTGTTCAGGATATTCTCCGGGACCCCGATCTTGCCTATGTCGTGGATGATCCCCGCAAGCTTTATTGCCTTGATGGTCTTTTCGGACAGGCCCATCTTTTTACACAGGGCCACCGCCGTTTCCGACACCCTCCAGACATGCCCCCTCGTATACGCGTCCTTGGCCTCAACCGCGTTTGCCAGGGAGAACAGCACGCTCTTGAGGCTGGTCAGGTTGTTGTTGAGGGATTTCACCCTGATCAGGTTTTTTATCCTTGTAAGCAGCTCCAGTTTATTCGGCGGCTTTGTGATGAAATCATCAACGCCGGCCTCGATGCCCCTGATCTTTGCATCCATGTCATTCAGCGCCGTCACCATGACAATCGGGATGAGGCGGGTGCTTTCGTTTCCCTTCAAACGCCGGCAGACTTCGTAACCGTTCATCCCGGGCATCATGACATCCAGCAGGATCAGGTCCACTTCCATCCTGGAGACTATTGAAAGGGCCTCCTCGCCGCCGCCTGCTTTGATAACATCGTAATCCAGCGGCAAGAGGAGGGCTTCCAGGAGCTTCAGGTTTCTCGGTTCGTCATCAACGACCAGTATCCTGTGTTTTTGTTCCTCCCCGGTCTCTTTTTCTGTTTTGGAGAAATCGACCCTGTTTTTCCCACTGATCTTCGCCTGAAACAGTGCCTCCTGCGCCTTGCTTATAATGCCCTCCGGGCTTAGGGCATCGCGGGGATATGAGGCAATCCCTATGCTGAGAGTGATCTCCCCGTTGGAGCGTTCCCCCGCCGCCTGTCTTATCCTTTCCATGGTCGTCAGGGCCTGGTCCGCATCGGTCCTTGTCAGGACAACGGCAAAGACATCACCGGAATATCTGGCCGCCAGGTCCATTTCCCGGATGCTGTCTTTTATGAGGCCTGCGATGTCTTTCAGCATCCGGTCCCCCTCCACATGGCCGTACAGCCTGTTATAGGTGGAAAACAGGTCTATGTCTATCAGGGCCAGTGCAAACGGGGTCATGTGCCTCTTTGACCTCTTGAACTCGAGATCAAGGGCTGTCTGGAAAAATCCGTGGTTGAAAAGGCCGGTGAGGCTGTCGGTGAAATGTGAATTTATCTCATGCTCGTACTCTTCCATCAACTGCCTGTACATTGTTCCGGTCTTCTCCTTCATCGGCACGGCCTATAAGAACGTGTGGAAATTCCTTGCGGAGCCCGGCGTGGGGCATCCGGGAAGGTCATCCCCCGCTTTTTTGCCGCTTGCGGTGCCCGCCGGGGAACCGCATTCCGCGGAATCCGGCAATTCGGCCCTCGGGAACACCCCCCCGCGCCTTCCGCGCCTTCCGACGTTTTTTCCATAATTGCTTACAGGGGATATCTCGAATCCCTGCTCTGCAAATATCGTCTCCACAAATTTCAACGCCTTCCTGTTGGTGTTCATGAAATCATACTGCTGCAGTATCGCGTTTTCCACGGCCCCCAGCGCGGTTGCCTCGCTGAAGCATCCATAGAGCCTGTGCGGGGACAACCTCAGTTTTTTCAGCACAAACAGTGCCCCGGGCAGAAAGACATACTTCAGGCGCCTGTTGAAAACAACGCCGGCATCCTGCCTCCCGACCCTCTCCCTGTCGCACTTTGCAAACTCCCTGTAGTGGAAGTTCACCGGCCGGCACACATCGACCACGTATATCCCCTTGGGATGGGATATGTTCCGCAGGATATCCGCGGTCAACCTCAGGTTGCCGTGATGGCTGCACGCCGCAACAAGCTCAACATCCCTGATGCCGTCAAACGGGTTTGTCCTGCCGCTCCTGGAGCTGACAAGCACGAGATTGGTGAAACCGGAATTTCTCAGCACGGTTACGAGCGCGCTGCCCAGGAAGCCGTTCGGCCCGAGGATCATTATCCTGGATGAATGGTTGAGATTGTTGGATTCTATGGCCCTGAAGACATCCACAAGGAGCGCCCATGCGGTTCCGTTGTCACCTATGGTGAAGGTGACGCCGCTGTAGGCGGCCCTGAGCTCCTTCAGCTCATTCTCCCTGAACAGCCGCTTGATGTAGGCTGCGAAGAGGATCACCCTCGCTCCCTTGCGCACGGCGTCCGCAATAGCCGCCCTGACCTGCTCCTTGCCCTTTTCCTTTCCCGCGGGTCTCGTGAGGTTGCGGAACGTGCTGTTAATCATTATATATCTCACAAGCGTATCACCGAGGCTGAATCGCAACCCGTAGACCCATTTCTTTCTCATGCCGCGCAGGCCCATGAAATACCTCTGAACCTCGTTCTCAAAGTTCGTTATGCAGGCCACGTCAAACCTCGGCCCGCCCCTCAACGCCCTCAGGTGGCTGCGCCAGTCAAGGACCGCGGCCATGAAGCGGTAGAAATCGGAAAATACCATGAAAATCACTTTTATCAGCAGCATCTTCACCTTAAGCGGGCCCTCCCGAAACCGGTTTTTCGCTGTCAAGCAGCCCTGCAATTGCAGTCATTACCTTGTCGACTCCGGCCTCAAGACTGCACCTGCCGGGATTGTCAAGGGAGAAAAGCGGCCTGCCGATCCTGACGACGACCCTGTTTTTCCTCAGGAGCGTGCCGAACGACAGTATACCGAAGTTCCCGTTTATCCCGACCGGTACAACAGGCGCGTTTGTCTCCCTGTGCAGGTAGGCCACCCCGCGTTTCCCCTGACGCAGCCTCCCGTCGGGGGTCAGCCCTCCCTCCGGATATATCCAGATTTTCTCGCCCCTTCTCAGGGCCGCAATCGCCTCGGACAGGGATTTTCTCAGGTTCCCCCCGCTCCTGGACACCCGGATCGAGCCGTTCACCCTGACATACAGCGCCACGATCAGGTACCGCCACCTGAAGTACCTGTCCATGACAAGGAACCTGACCGGGAAGAACTTCTTCGGATAAAGCTCTCCCTTGCCGCGCGGCATTGATACGGCCGAGATCGGACCGTCAATATAGGAGGCATGATTGGATGCGAAAATAATCCCCCCGTCCTCGAGTCCCCGCAGGTTTTCCCGGCCCCTGACCTCCAGGTGAACGAAAAACTTCAGCAGGAGATAGACGAACCAGTAAGTAAGCGGCTGAACTATCCTTGCGATCTTATACATTTGCAATCTCTTACCTCACAAAGCTCCGCCTGTCTTTCATGAGCGACATTATGGCCTCGGTTTCCTCCACGAGTGGCAGGGCAAAGCTGAATGTGCTGCCCTTCCCGGGCTCGCTCTCAACCCATATGATTCCCTTGTGCAGTTCCACGAGCTTCTTGGACAGGGAAAGCCCCAGTCCCGTGCCCTTGTATTTCCTGGAGATCGAATCGTCCTCCTGCTGGAAGGGATCGAATATCTTTCTCAGTGACTCCCGCCTTATTCCTATGCCGGTATCCGTAACGGACACCCTGAGATACGAGGTGTGGCTGTCTTCCAGGACTTCAAGCATCTCCTCCCTGAAAACCGGCGGCACGTTATCACGCAGCCACGCGGCGTCGACCACCTCCGCGGATACGTGTATGCTTCCTCCGTCATCGGTGAACTTCACTGCATTTGAGAGCAGATTGAATACAATCTGCTTGATCTTCCTTTCATCCGCGATCATTGTCTCGGGGATGTCCCTCACTTCCACGTTCAGACGGATTCCGTGTTTCATCGCGCTTTCTTTTATCATCGACAGGCTTCCCCTCAGAAGCTCCCCTATGTTTATCCTTGAAAGTTCCAGCTCCATCTTGCCTGTCTCCACCTTTGACAGGTCGAGTATATCCTGGACAAGCGACAGGAGATGTTTTCCGCTTGACAGGATGTCGTTCAGATATTCCTCCTGTTTTTCATTCAGTTCGCCGTAGTGTTTATCTATCAGGACCTCGGAAAAGCCGATGATGCCGTTCAGGGGGGTGCGCAGTTCATGGCTCATGTTTGCCAGGAATATGCTCTTGGCGAGGTTGGCCTCCTCGGTCTGCTGGGCCATGATGTAAGCCCTCTCTGTGGCCTGCTGCAGCTTGACGGTGCGGAGTTCCACCTGCTCCACGAGATTTCCCAGCTCTTCGTCCCGGATATGTATCTGTTTCAGCATTTCGTTAAAGCCGTCTATCAGGATTCCTATCTCGTCGGAACGGTGTTTTTCCACCCTGACCGAGTAGTTCTTTTCATGTGAAACGATCTTCATGGTGCGGGCCAGTTCCAGGATCGGATCGGAGATTACACGCTGTAATTTGGATGAAAGGATGTAAGCGGCCACCAGAGATATGGCAAGGACTACAAGACCGATGGTGAAATACCTGTTTATGTGCGCATCCAGTTCCTTCAGGTCGTACTGAATGTATATCGAGCCTACTATATCCCCGTCGAGAACGATGTTCTGGAAAAGATCCAGGTGGTCTTTCCAGAAAGTATAACCCTCGGTGATGTTCTCGGGCAGTTTCCTGTGATTGTCCCAGTAGCTGTGTTCGTGATCGAGGGGACGTCCTGTGGGAACAACCCATTTTATTTTTTCGTTCGTGTATTCGGCGAACAGGCTGCCGTCTTTTTTGTAAATATACGCGGAGATTATGTAAGGGTCGGCATTGAATGCCCTGAGTATCTCCGCCGCGGTTTTTTCATCATTGAAGGTGAGAGCGGCGGTGCTGTTTTCGGCTATAACCCTTGTCATGGTCGATATCTTCTTCACCATGGTCTTGCGCCGCGTCAGCAAATCGTTCGTTATGTAAAACGTGGAGGCCATCAGCAGCACAATGGTGCTTGTCAGCATGATGATCACTATAAGCTTGCGCTTTATCGATATGTCCCCGAAGCTCCACTTCATCGCTGTCCGCCCCCTCCGTCTTCCCTCACGATTGTCGCGAGGTTCAGGAGTTTTGAACTGATCTTCAGACCTGCCCGGCGCGCGGCGTCCACATTGATCTCAAAGCGTATTCTGTCTTTCACCTTTATGAGGTTTATAATCCCGCCGCGGCGGGCGAATCCCTCCATGTCCGCTACGGATAGGATCTGCTTGCCTTTCATCCTGTCCAGTATCGCCGGCAGGCGCTTTTTCTCCGAGGAGCTGATAAAGAGGATGTGGCAACTGTCGATCTCCCGGAGACTTGAGAACCGCCTGACAATCAGTTTCCTGCCCATGAAGGTCTCGCCTTCCACAGACCTGAGCGCGGGACCGAAGGGGTCATTGCCCAGGATGCAGAGATTGAGCGGGATGGAACCGTCCGCAAAGGCGTCGTCGGGCCATTCGACGAATTTGGCGAAATTGTACAGAAAACCCGCCTTGATGAGATACTCGCGGGGAGTGGTCGACTCAGCATAAGGGCTCTGCGCCCAGCTCAGCACAAAACAGACGATTATAAGGCCAATATATCTGTAAATCTTGTCACGCATGCAGTTTCCGGTTTTCTTGTTTCAAGAATAAACGCTATGCCGCCACAGGGCCGTTGAACATTTTCAAACACCCCTTCAAAACAAGTCAGAAGCTCCATTCTATTTTTCCGTATACGCTCCGCTCGACCTCGGTGGGAAGGGTATCCACAAACAGCGGGGTGCCGAACTCCGGATGCCGCCTGTCGAGCAGGTTCCGGCCGACAACGGAGAGCACAAGATTCCTGCGCATGTTCCAGGCCAGCCGCGTATCAAGACTGACATAACTGTCGACGTTCAGGGCCGGGAGATCATCCACATAGCGAAGCCACATGTCCCACTCCAGGTTCCTGTACAGGTCCATCGATGACCTCAGAGAGAACTGGTTCCTGGGGCTCTCCTCTTCGGCGCTTTCCGAGATCGTGTCGGTGCTGCCGTCTTCAAGGTGCAGGAATATCCGCAGGTATGAATAAGCGGCCTGGAGTCTCCATCCGTCCACGGGCCGCCAGTCGGCCACCACTTCGGCGCCGTAGGTCTCCCCGTTCATTTCATTGCCCACGGTCGAAGGAAGCACAAGGTGCAGCGGAGCCGGTGAGGGCTCAAGGGAGGTCGTGCCGGTCTCGAGCGTACGGAGGTTGTCATAGACATTGTAAAAGGTTGCAATATCAAGAAACAGGTTGTCTGTCGCCAGCACGCGGTATCCCACCTCATATGCGGTAAGCTCTTCGGACCTGAAGTCATCGTCGCCCTGGGCGGTCAGCAGCACGGGCAGGGCCGAAGGGTTCTTCGCAGTGCCCGGCGGAACCACTTCCGTGTTGATGCGCGCATCATGCTCGACCTGTGAAGGTGTCCTGACGGCACGCGATACAGCGGCCCATATGGTATGGTGCGGGTCCGGTGTGATGAGCACCCTCGCATTCGGCTGGTACTCGAAGCCGGTGTAGTCGTTGTGCTCGAACTTCGAGCCCAGCGTCAGGCGCAGCTTGTCTTCAATCAATGTGATGTCGTCCTGCACGAATGCGCTGTAAAGATGGTCATTGCGGTTGTCGGGCTCCAGAGCGACACTGAATCTGTTGCCTATGTCGCCGCTTGTAAAACGGTATCCCACACCCCATAAAACCTCCTGTGATTCACCGACGGCAAAGCGGTGCTGGAAGTCGATGTCGATGGTGTCGCGGTTTTCCCTGAGTGTCGTGTCCTCATGTTCAGTCCGGTCATAGTACAGTTGCAGCGCCATATCGGAAGACTCCGAGAAAACATGTTTCCATCTCGTCAATATGTTGCCGCCGCCGATCTCGTTGTTATCCTCGAAAGTACGCGAATACGGGGCGTACAGGTAAGGTTCCGTGACCGTCTGGCTGTTGTTGCCGGTGAAGATGTCCCCCTGGAGTGTCCACGAATCATCATAAGGTGTCCTCCAGTCAAGACGGAAACCCGCCCGCCGGAGGTCCCAGTTGTCGTTTGCCTCGCTGCCGGAGGCGAATACGGAATTATCGCGGTCTGAATATTTGGCGTATACCCTGAAGTAGGCATCATCGCCTACCCTGGCGCCGTACCGCACACTGCCGGAACCCCTGTCTTTGGTGCCGATACGCGCGCTCACGAGCCCCCCCTGTGTTTCCTCGGCGTCTTTCGTTATTATGTTTATGACGCCGTTGACCGCGTTTGCGCCCCAGAGCGTTGCCCCGGGTCCGCGTATCACCTCGATACGCTCCACATCCTCAAGAACCGGGTTCTTCATCTGCCAGAACACTCCCGAGAAGAGAGGAGTGTAGACGCTGCGGCCGTCGATCAGTACGAGCAGTTTGTTGGCAAAGCGGCCGTTGAAGCCGCGCGATGTGATCGCCCATTTGTTGGCGTCGATGCGGGCGACCTCAAGCCCGGGCACAAGGCGCAGCGCCTCGGGAATGCTCGTGACGCCGGATCGCCGGATATCATCCTGAGTGATGACGAAAACCGCCGCCGCGGCGTCATACATCTTCTGTGGCTTCTTGGACACGGAGGTGATCTTCATGTCCATCAGCTCCTCAAGGCTTAATTCCGTTATGTCGATCTGGTTCAGATCGTTCAGGGCGTGGACGGGGAAAGACAACAGTAAAAAGCAGAGGCCGGCGAGAATCAGGATCTTTTTAACTCTGCCCCTTATATCTCTGATATAAAATTCCATATTATATTCCTCCTGTAGCTTTTATCTGTAAATACAAACCCGGTTTTTCCTTTCCTTTCTCGCCAGGTAAAGCATGTTGCCGGCATTCCGGACCAGTTCTTCGGCTGTGGACGCATCGGTCATGCAGAAGGCGATGCCCATGCACAGATTTATATCCGCCGGCTTGACAGGTGCATTATCCCCGAAAGAATGCGAAGCGAAAGCCCTGCGTATTCTTTCGACGACTATCAGGGCGTTGTCTTTGTTGTAATAAGGCAGTATGACCGCGATCTCATCATCGCCGTACCGGGCGGCCAGGTCGATCTCACGGACGTTGCCTTTTATCACCCTGGCCAGTTCCCTTAATATCATGTCCCCTGTTGAACGGCCGCAGGAATCATTATAACGGTCAGGCTCATCGATACCGATCATGACAAGGCCTACCGGATAGCCGTGACGCAGCGACCTTTTCACCTCAAGCTCCAGAAAGCGTTTGAAATAGGGATGATTGTAAAGCCCGGTGAGGGGGTCGATTATTGAAGGATTCAGCGCCCCTTCGTAATTGGAATAAAATGTGTCCATATACAGTTTCTTCTTGAGCAGGATATTGATACGTGCGCGCAGTTCCCGGAAATTGATCGGTTTTATAAGATAGTCGTCAACGCCGGGCTCAATGCACATGTCCATGTTTTCCATGTCCTGCAGGCGGGTAATCATTATAATGGGGATATTCCTGCTCTGGTGCATTCCCTTCAGGCGGCGGCATATCTCGAAACAGTCCATGTCCGAGAGGTTGATGTCCAGCAGGATAAGGTCCGTTCTCTCCCTCTGTACAACGGATATGGTTTCCTCGCCGTCCCTGGCAATGGATATCCTGTAGGGTTGCCCCTCCAGGTAGTTCTGAATCAGCCTGGCATCCTTTTCACTGTCTTCCACGAGAAGCACGGACGGTGAATCCGCCGCCCCTGATAACGGCGTCTCGCGCTTCACCGAGGCGGCGAAGAACTCGGCGGACTGCCTGTGTATGGCCAGCTGATCCTGGTACTGCTTCAGCCGTATGACGGAATTTATCCTTGCCATTAGCTCCGTGGTATTGACCGGTTTGTCGATAAACTCGTCGACACCCGTCATCAGCGCCTTTTCCTCATCACATTTTCCATCGAGGGTGGTTATCATGATTATGGGTATATCACGGGTGGCGGGATTGTTTTTCAGCTTCCTGGTTATGTCGTAGCTGTCCATATCGGCTATCGTGAAGTCCAGCAGGATTATATCCGGGAATTCATTGACCGCCTTTTCCAGGGTCTCCTCGGTGGTTGATGCGCTGATTATTTCATACTTGTCGTGCGGGAACCTCGCCTTTAATAATTTTATGTTCAGCGGGTCGTTATCAATGATCATGATCCTGTTTTTATGATTAAAGTCTTTTCTGTGGTGGGATTTCCTGTGTTCCGTGTTTTCCTGCATCAATTGCAGTATCTTCTTCAGGAAACTCCTTGTGTCTATAGGCTTGCTTATGTATCCGTCACATCCGGATTCCCTCATTTTAAGGTCGTCCCCATGCATTGCATGGGCTGTCAGCGCCACGACGGGAATGTCTCTGAGGGCAGGGTCGTTTTTGATTATGCGGGTGGCGCTCAGCCCGTCCATGCCCGGGAGCTGAATATCCATCAGGATAAGGTCGGGCTTGCGCTCCCTCGCCAGCCGGATGCCGGTCTGGGCATCACTTGCCTCAAGTATCCCGTATCTGCCCAGTTGAAGCAGGTCCCTTATAAGCTTCATGTTTACGGGATTATCTTCGATTATCAATATAGTCAGGTCTTCCATTACAATCCCCGTCCGTCCTTGTCAAGTTATTCTTTAAAAAAGGACAGGCCTCCCGCTTTCCGGCATAACCTTTCCCTTGATAATGAATCGTCACTAATTGTTTGTCGGTATATTCCTGAAAAACTTTAGTTTTTCAGGATATAAACCTTAATGTTGCATAAACGGGCAGGAGAGTCCGCCGGAAAACCTTTATAAAGCGATTGGATATCGGAAATATGTCCCTGTTGCAGGAATTAACGGAGAGTGAAATTCCAAAAGACGGCAATATGCCGTGCGGAATATGTCCTGAAGGTATCGCGGATAAAGCTTTTCCACCGGACTCTCCTGCCCGCGGGCGGCAGTTTTATGCCGGTGCAAGGTAAAAACAGGACGGGAAACGGAAGGTATAATGTTCACGGGGGGGCGTGTGCAGTCGCCGGGAGGCGGAACGTAATATGAAGATTTATTACGCGTGGAAAACCTTACGCGGCAACCTTTATGTGCCACGGCTCAAACCGCACCCCGAGCAGGTTTTTCCGCGGATAGCGGAGTGTAAGATAGCCGAGGTCGCTGAGCCGTTTATATACCCTTGTGGTTGTAAAACGCCCGGTGAAGTTGTCCGCGCCGAGACCGGCCTGTCCCACGTCGAAATCGCCATTGGCGTGAAACGAATATCCCGGCGGAGCGAGTGAGCGCGAAGCCAGGGAGAGATTGCCGCCGTGCCTGTAGGCCTTGTTCAGAAACAGCAGGAACTGCTTCATGATGCCGCGTATTCCTGAAGTCAACCTGACGTCTTCCCCCACCTGGCGCCTGATCTTCTCAAAGGTCTCCAGCGGCGCGCCCCTGTAGAGATAGTTCCCGGTATAGGGGATACTGACAACGTCCTTTACCCTGACCCTGTCGGTGAGATTGTGCATGGTTTTCTCTCCGAAGAAACCGTACAGCGATGCATCCGTATAAAATATCTTTTCCATAAACGCGGTTTCCACCTTCGTGAATTCCCCCACTTCCGGGTACATGCGGGCAATCCTGACGCCCCTGTCAAAGCTCAGCTTCTGGAAATTGCCGTGCCCCACGAGTTGCTGAAGCCGCCTGAGCCTCATAACCACGGACTCAAACACCCGGTATTCCGCAAGGTCAATCCGGACATCCCCCGCCTGGGGTTCATCAAAGTGCTCCATCCGGTGCAGGTAATCCTTTATATTGTCATCGAATTTTTCAGGCAAAGAGAGCCGCGCTGGGGTCATCATGTCCTGCGCCATTATTTCAGGGGCGATTCCCCATCCTACGGCGCCCATAACCGCGATTTTCAGAAAGTCCCTTCTCTTCATTCTCCTTACATTACAGCGGCATAAAATACCGCCCCCGGGCAGGAAGAGTGTGCGGGGGGTTTTAAGGCGGACTCTCCTGCCGGCTTATGCCAACATTAAGGTTAAGGCTTACTCAGAATCTCGCCCTGAAAATGGATGCCGAGTAGAGTATGCCGTTTTCCTCTTTGCGTATTGCCGGTGCGGGAACGGCGAACTTTATTTCATCATTTTCCAGTTCTACAAGACTGTCCGTCTCCGCGAACCCGTAAACCATACCCCCGACAGAGCCGATAAGGATTCCCGCCGCAAGATTCTGGGCAAAGTGTCTCTGTTCCACCAGATAAACGGCGGTGCCTATTATCGCTCCGATCGCCGTACCGTAAAGTGTGTCCCTGAAAATTATCTCTCCGTCGGTACCGGCAGCGTATGCGGCACCTTCAAAAATCATGATCGACAGTACAGCGACAAGCAGAATCCTTTTAACCATTAACCATCCCTCCTTGTTTGTTTTAGGGTATTATAAAACATTTACCCGTATTTACAAATACTCAGCCTGGTAAAAAATCATGAAAAGCGCATGTAGGTA
>Ga0256839_1004094_pt1 | contig 14486 bp, 9 predicted proteins | sample 354166metaG_FD_185968 | JGI IMG/M metagenome (GOLD analysis project Ga0256839, IMG submission 185968) | Hydrothermal vent microbial communities from Mid Atlantic Ridge, Atlantic Ocean - 354-166 | ecosystem: Environmental > Aquatic > Marine > Hydrothermal vents | place: Atlantic Ocean: Mid... | reverse complement strand
GCTGCAATTTTTATCACATTGTGAATATTACATTCACAAAAACTGTTTGCTTGTGGTAAAAATAATACAGACAGTGGTTAATTAACAACGATTATTTCAGAATGCTTGGATAATGTGTTAAACTTCCAACCATTAAGAGTGCAGAAAAAGAATAATGATAAAACAGAGAACCCTAAAAAACACTGTAAGAGCCACAGGAGTTGGCATTCACACAGGTCAAAAGGTTTATATCACCCTAAGACCAGCAGGTATTGACACTGGAATTGTATTTGTTAGAACCGACCTGAATACACCAAAACACATTAAAGCCCAAGCTGAGTTGGTTGGGGATACAAGCATGTCTACAACGCTCATCAAAGACGGTGTTCGTGTGGCAACTGTTGAGCATTTAATGGCTGCTTTTTGTGGCATGGGTATCGACAATTGCATTGTTGAGCTCAGTGCATCTGAAGTTCCGATTATGGATGGTAGTGCAGGACCCTTTGTCTTTTTAATTCAATCCGCAGGGATTTTGTTGCAAGACAATCCCAAAAAATTCATAAAAATAACTAAAGCTGTTGAAATAAAGCACGAGGATAAGTTCGCTCGCTTTGAACCCTTCAATGGTTTCAAGCTAAAGTTTGATATAGAATTTAACCATCCCGCATTCTCAGAGCACACAAAGTCTAAAGAAATCAACTTCTCAAGCAATACTTTTATTAAAGAAATTTCACGTGCTCGTACTTTTGGTTTTATGCGTGATATAGAAATGTTAAGAGACAAAAATTTGGCAATTGGAGGCAGCATGGATAATGCCATTGTTTTAGATGATTATCGCGTCTTAAACCAAGACGGTCTGCGCTACGAAGATGAGTTTGTCAAACATAAAATTCTAGATGCCATTGGAGACATTTATCAATTAGGTCACCCAGTTATCGGAGCCTTTCACGGTTACAAATCAGGACATGCATTAAATAATGGCTTAGTTCGCAAACTAATTAACCAATCTGATTGTTGGGAATTGGTTAACTTTCCCGAAAAAGCACAACAAGAGAAACAACTCTACCCTGTGTTTGCATAAAACCATTGGTTGTTAATTTAACTTTATAACCAAGTCTTATTAGAAAAACACGAATTAGAGTGCTATCAATTGGTTTGTCAAGGAAATCTATAAAAGTTCTAATTCTTAGAGATGCATCACGTTTTTAATTGTGTTTTTATTATAATATGCTAACATTAATACATTAGTGGGAACTTTACATGAACAATGTATTCTAACAAACTGTTAAACTTAGAGTTTTAGGAGCATAACCAAAGTGAAATTATTTTGTAATCTAATGTTGCTAGCATTGACACTATTCTCTATGAGTGCCCATGCAAATGATGAAGATTCTCTTAATTTTCAAAGAATTGATCCTCAACTCATCAATTACCACCTTCAAGAAAACAAGGACGATAGCTGGATAAAAACAAACACTTCTTTGCCCAATAAGTTTTTTTCTCTGTCCTCAAAAAAGACCGACTCTTTTCGAGACGAAGTGGAAATGGCTTGGAGTTTTTCAAACTTATTCAGTATAAATATTAACCTCTTCGAAGACGGAAACTATAAAAATTACTTCAACCTTCCCTCACAAAGCAGCCCTACTCGCTCTTTGAACAAGTCTGCTTCTCGCTCTTTACAACCAACTTTGGATACAAACACTCGACTTAGAGGTTATAAAATTGGTTTGTCATCTGATTTTGGCATAGGTAATCAATATAAACTTGGCATAAATTTGGACTACGGAAAATTAGATGGTGCAGACTTAATTGGATTTAATACCAACAACGTCAACATGAGTTCATTTGCACTTGGAATAAAAAACAAAAAATTTGGTGCTTCCTTAATTACAGATAGTGTCATTGAAAACAACAACTTTTTATCAAACCAAGCGCGCATGGGTTTTGAAATTGATTGGCATTTTTCTGAAAATACAACTTTTTCATTCGGTTCCAAACAACAAATAAAAAACACTGACGATAGTCCTCAAACAACAAATTTTGACAACCTTTCTGGTAACATTCAATACATAAAATTTCAATATAATTTATAATTTTACCTATATTAGTCATTTCTAATAGAGATTAAATACTGCATTTGCTATAGTCCATACTTCTTAAGAGATGAAAAGTTATAATAAACAAAATGCACATTAAAAAATTTGGCGGCACTTCATTAGCCACTGCCAGCAAGCTCAAGACAGTTGCAGAAATAATTTTTAACGCGTCTAAAAAATCACAGGTTGCCGTTGTATTGTCAGCCATGGGAAAAGTAACCGATAACCTTATCGAAATAATTTCTATTGCTACAGCCGATGGAGATTGGAAAAGTAAAATCGAATCATTGGAAGATTTTCACAATCAAACATTGGTTGAACTTAATTGCGCTTGTCGACTCGAAGCACAAAAACAGCAAACCAGTATTAGTTATTTATTTCAAGAAGCACAAGCAAAACTGCAAGGAATCAGCTTACTAGGTCAGTGCCCTAAGGATACGTATGCGTGGTTAATCACTTTAGGAGAGCAACTTTCTGTTTCTCTTATGTATTCGCAACTTATCTCTCTTGGACTCGCTATAGAAACCATAGATGCACGTGCACACATCATAACAACTGAAAATGCATTTAGTGGTGAGGTTGACATTAACCAATGTAAGTCAAATCTTTCTGCCTATAAAAAGAGTAACGCTGAAGTTTTACTCATGCCTGGATTTTGCTCTTCTAGCCCTTCAGGGAAAGCCACCACATTAGGTCGAAATGGATCTGATTATTCTGCCGCATTACTTGCCATAAGTCTAGAGGCACAAAGGTGTGAAATTTGGACAGATGTTGATGGCGTTTATAACGCCAATCCACGGGAAGTGAGCACGGCTTATTTGGTTCCCCAACTGAGCTATTATGAAGCGATGGAATTGTCTTATTTTGGCGCCAGTGTTTTACACCCTAAAACAATTACACCACTAATGCATGCGGACATTCCATGCGTGATTAGAAATACATTTAACTTGGATTCAGAAGGCACCATTATTAGTCAAAATGCTCATAAGACAGACAATTTTGCCACGGCAATCTCAAGCCTTGAAAATATTACCATGGTGACCGTAAGCGGTCCAGGGATGAAAGGCATGGTTGGCATGGCTGCACGGGTATTTGACACCATGAGTGATAAGAATATCAGCATCATACTCATTACCCAATCTTCTTCCGAATATTCAATTAGCTTTTGCATCGATACGCATTCAAAAACTCTGGCACAACAGTGCCTTAATGATACTTTTGCTCTTGAGTTAAAAAATGAGATGCTAGAACCCATTTCATTTAAAGATAATTTAGCAATAATCACCTTGATTTCTGATAATATGAAAAAGCGTCGTGGCACGGCAGCACAATTTTTCCAATCATTAGCCATTGCCAATGTCAACATTATTGCCATCGCTCAAGGATCAAATGAACGCTCTATTTCTGCTGTAATTGAAGAAGACAGAATCAAACGAGGATTAAGAAGCTGCCATCAACTATTTTTTGACTCGCGTCAACAAGTAGAAATCATACTTATCGGCTGTGGTCTTGTGGGCAATGCTTTTTTAATGCAAATTCAAAAACAACAAGCTTACTTGAACAAACAAAACATTCGCATAAAAGTATGCGGTATTATCAATTCAAAAGGCGCTTTATTAAATGAAAACGGCATAGACCTTAGTCATTATAAACAATCTTTACAAACTGACCTAAAAGAATTTGACAAAGAACAACTCAAAGCCTTTAGGCAGCAATCCAATATGATTAACCCAATTATTGTTGATTGCACCTCGTCCACTGAAATTGCACAAGATTATTGTGACTTTTTCGAAGCAGGTTATCACATTGTAGCAGCAAATAAAAAAGCCAACACCCTGAGCTACGAGTACTACAAAAAATTAAAACAGACCGCAGTACATTCTCACCGTCAGTTTAATTATGAAACCAATGTTGGTGCTGGATTACCCGTTATTGACACCTTCAGAAATTTATTACGAGCAGGCGATAAATTGGTCAAATTTGAAGGGATATTATCTGGCTCAATGTCTTATATTTTTGGAAAACTTGATGAGGGACTGCCTCTGTCTCAAGCCGTAATAAAAGCCAAAGAAAAAGGCTTTACGGAACCCGACCCTCGCGATGATTTAAGTGGCATGGACATTGCCCGAAAAGTTCTTATTATTGCCAGAGAATCTGGTTTAAAACTAGAATTAAGCGATGTCAAAATTGACTCCTTATTAACCCAGGAACTTATTGATGCAGCCAGTGCCAAAGAGTTCATGGAAAAGCTTCCTAAATTGGATGATAAAATTAAGAAGTTAAACCAACTAGCCCAAGCGAAAAACTGTGTGTTACGCTATATTGGCACGGTTTCAAATAATGACTGCTCCGTAAAAATTGAAGAAATTCCGCAAACCTCTGCCCTCTATTCAGTAAAAGAAGGTGAAAATGCCATCTCATTTTATAGCCAATACTATCAACCCATCCCTATGGTTCTTCGTGGCTATGGAGCTGGAGCGGATGTCACCGCAGCTGGAATTTTCTCAGATGTAATTAAAATAGTTCCATCTAAAAGCAGCTTAACTTAAGTTCATCTCTTAAAACCTGCTAAGAGCTTGCAATAAAAATCGTGTTTTCTCTATCGGGATTGAGGGATAATATTTCTATCATGACAGACTCCTCCATAAATAAAAATTAAGGTACGATTCCCAGCCTGCAAAGGGCTTGAATACCGCATCAATAATTTTCTTATCGGGTTTTTTGTCGGTTTTAAAGTGAGTGTGCAATGATGAACTCAATCCTGTATCGCCATAGGCAATACATGTCATGTCACGCAGTGATTTCATCAAAACATAATTGGCAGTCCATGGTCCAATGCCTTTGATGGCGGTAAGTTTGGTCATTTGTTGCTCTTTAGTTAACTTTAACAATTCTGGCTTACGCAATTCACCTTGGCAAAAGGCCTTAGAGATATTGATGATGTAATTAATTTTCTGTTTAGAAAATTGCATATCGACCAGTTCTTGTCTTTGAATATTTTGCAGTGTTTGAGGTTCTGGAAAACAATAATATTCGACTCCATCTCTGCTGAGTTTATCACCGTATTTACGCACCAATCGAGTTTTTATTTTGTGGGCGAAGGTTAGGTTGATTTGTTGCCCAATCACGCACCAACACAAGGCTTCATATAAGTCCACAATTCCCATTAAACGCAATCCAAAATAATCTTGAGAAAAGCTTTGGGTTTCTTTGTGTTGTTCAAGCAATTGGTAAAAGGGATTCAAATCACGGTTTAAGTCAAACCAATCACGGGTATAGGTATGCACCTCATTTTTGTCCTTTTGGCTTATATTTTCTTTTTCAATTTCAACAATAAGTATATGCTCTTTCGATGAAACTGTTATAAATGCCAATCCTGATTGCAAACGAATGAGCCTTTTGACACCTTCTTCATTAACGTGGTATAAACACTCGTCAAAACCTCGGTCTAAAAATTGCAAACAAGCATCAAAACTAAAGTTTTCAGGCTGTTTAATGCGAAGCGTTGTTGCCATCAGTTAATGACGTTGACTTCAGAACCTGCTCTGATGCGTTCGTTTCCACGAATGATAATGGTTTGACCAATTTTTACGCCCGTGACTTCTATCATTTCACCCGATGCCATGCCTGTTTGCACATCCACTTTTATCGCTTTGCCATCCACAACCGTATAAACATAAGTTCCACTGCGGCGAATAACCAGCGCATCTCGCGGAACAGCAATGACCTCACGCGGCGCATGTGTAGGAACAATAACCGTCACAGGTTCACCGGACCACAAGCTGTTCTTTTCTAAATTTAAATGCACTTCAACTGCAAGGGATGGACCAATAGCCGCTGGCGTAAATTGACTGATATTCGCATTGTATTGTTTTCCTTGCTCTGTTACTACTTTCCACTGGGCTTGTTTTTTAATTTGCGATTTATATTTAACAGGAACAAATACAACAACCTCTAAATTATCAGCTTGCATCAGTTCGGCAACGGAATCGCCTGAGTTCAACAACGCTCCAACTTGAGTCAGTTGTTGCATTACATAACCATCATATGGAGCCACAATTGTTAGCTTGGTAACTTGATCCTTATATTGGTTCAGGCGTGATTGGCTTTGTGCCAACTCACTTTTTGCAGATAAATAGTCCGATTGATTTTGCTCTAATTCTGTTTTTGAAATTAAATTCTTTTTCACTAAATCTTGCAATCGAGTTTTTTCGGCTTTTAAAAAATCGTAGCGAGCTTGGCTACTCTTGACGGCATCTTGTAACTCCTGTGAACGTAATTTTGATTGCGTATCGGTTAATTCTGCTACGATTCCGCCTTTTTTGACAAAGCTGCCGACATCAAGCAATGAAATCACCACGCCTCTGAATTCGGCTTTTAGTGTTGCCACCACTTTAGCTTGCACTGTTGCTGGGATTTTTCGCACGGGTGACATCTTGATTTTTTCTACTGTTGCCACTTTGACAGGCGATGGACCACCTTGTTGTGCTATTGAGCATTGGCTTACTAGTAGAAAACTCAGTAGTAATGTATTAATTTTATGCATCGATTTTTCTCATTAAATTTTGTTCTGTTGAAAATAGTTTCAAAAGACTCGGTAATAAAATAAGCGTAAAGACAGTGGATAAAAGCATACCACCCACTATTACACCTGCCAACCCTCGGTACAATTCTGTTCCCGATCCAGGTATCAACAATAACGGTAACATGCCAAATATGCTAGTCATCGTACTCATTAAGATAGGTCTAATGCGTAACAATACCGCATTTTTAACCGCATCAGCTATTGCCATACCATCTTTGACTGCCATGCGTGCTCTATCAACAAGTAAAATGGCGTTATTTACCACTAGACCCAACAATATTATAAAGCCAATCATGGTCAACAAATCCATTTGTTGCCCAACAGCCAAGTCCATAATTCGTATGGCTACCACACCACCAACCGTTGCCATTGGTATGGTGGCTATTACCAATAGTGAGTCTTTAAAGGATTGAAACATGGCTGAAATTAACAAATAGAGGATAACAATCGCTAATAAAAAGGATTGCGTTAAACTTTTTAGGGCAATGGTTAAGGACTCGGCTGTCCCACGGTAATTTATCAGACTGTTTTCTGGCATCATTTCTTTAAGCATTGGCGTTAGCTCTTGCTGCAAAATATTCATGCCCTGCTCTAATGCGACATCATCGGGCAAGGTCACTTGTAAAGTCAATGTGCGCAGTCGCTCCAAGCGTTGAATTTGACTTGGTCCAGCTGTCCGTTTGATTGTTGCTAAATCACCCAAGGCAAGTATTTCTCCACTGGCTGTATAAAGTGGCACATTGGCAAACTCTTCTGGTGTTAACCACTTATCATTACGCAGAATCACATTGTATCGGCGAGTGCCATTAAAATATTCACCAACAAAGTTACCATTACCTAAAGAACGCACAATGCCAGATAAATCTGCTCGTGTCCAACCCGCTTGTGCTAAGGCACGGTCATTGGGTTTGAGTTGCAACTCGGGTTGCCCGTATTCTAATGATGGAGAAGGTCTAATTTGTGCTTTGGGTATCAATTGGCTAATCTTACCAAAAGCCGCTTTTCCCACATCCAACAGTTTTTCATAATCTCCACCCTGTAAATCGACATTAATCTGACGGGCGCCTCCAATGCCTCTAAAGATTGATGCTCGTCGGGCAAAACCAAAGGTATCGGGTAAATTTTGTAATATTTGGCTGTTAACAATCTTGAGTAATTCATCAACTTCATCGGTATTTTCAGCACGCACGCCTAAAAAAGCTCCTTGACCAAAAAGACCTAAGAAATAATTTTTGACCTTTGGCTGTTTTGTGCCATCAACATAAGGTTGCATGCGTTCTTTTATGACATTAACCAAATCTTCTTGGGCTGATTTAACCGACAAACCTGGTTGTGGCAATAAAAAGCCAAAACTTTGGTTGCGTTTTCCTGATGGTAAATAATCTGCTGGAGGAATGATGCTGTAAGCAACAACCGTTGGGATTAAGGTCAAAGCTAAAATCCAACTGATTTGTTTAGAGCGAGTGTTGGTTATTTTTGAGATAAAGTTCGCAACACTTTGCCACCAATGATAATGCACATCATCAAAGTTATCCTCTTTAATCCATTTGGATGCTGCCGCTGGCAATACGGTAACGGCTACCAGTAGAGAAACGATAATTGAAACCGATATCGTAACGGCTAAATCAGCAAACAACTGCCCTGATTCGTCTTTTAAGAAAATAATGGGCAAGAAAATTGCCACCGTTGTTGCCGTAGATGCAAGCAATGCAGCCCAGACTTGCGTTGTACCAATTAAAGATGCTGCTGTGGCTTTTAATCCTTTTTCGCGTTGACGGACAATGTTTTCTAACACCACAATAGCCGCATCAAGCACCATTCCCGTAGCAAAGGCAAGACCAGCTAGGGAAATAATATTCAGTGAACGCCCTAAAATCTCCATAGCAATAAATGATGCCAATAAACATATTGGAATAGCTAATGCCACAATCAATGCAGGAATAGCGCGTTTGAGGAAAAACCATAAAACCGCAATGGCCAAAAACATGCCCAATAACAAGTTGTTTTGCACCATGCTAATAGAGGATTTAGTGTAAATGGTTTCATCGTACAATTGTGCGATGTTTAAGCCATTGTCTTTTAACAACCCATCTTTGAGCTCTGCTATTGTCGCTTTTAATTTGGTCATCACATCCAACACGTTTACACCAGACTCTGGGATGACATTCATCACCAGTGCAGCGGAGCCACTTTGTGTGATTGATCCCATAACATCCATCATTTGCAATTTGATTTCCGCCACATCTCTTAAATAAATTGGTTTGCCATCGCGCCATTGAAGAATCATATCTGCTAAATCATCTGGATTATACTTGCCTTCATAACGTATGGTGTACTTACGTTTGCCTACATCTTTTGTGCCTGCAGATACATTTCGAAATGCACCATTAAGGTTTGCAAAACTGGTTAAATCCAGCCCCAAAGTTGCCGCTTTAAATGGATCAAAAGTGATTCGCAATTCATAAGGACGACCGCCAAAGGCATTAACCGCAGTGACTCCATTGATTTGTTCGATTTTTGGCACAACATTATCCGCGATGAAGTCTTGATAAGTGGCAATGTCTTTTGTGTTGTTAGCCAGTGGTGTAAAAGAAAACCAAGCAATAGGATTGCCACCAAAACGTTTTGCACCAAGGTTAACCGTTGGTTCGGTGGCATCAACAGGGTAGGCAGGAACTTGATTGAGGCGATTAATGACTTCAACCAATGCTCGTTGCATATCCATATCAGAGACAAACTCCAAGGTAATGCTACCCGAGCCTGAATTGGCACTGGATGCCATTTGCGTTAATCCAGGCAAACCCTGAAAAACTTTTTCTTGGGGTTCTAATATTTCAGACTCAATTTCTTGCGGAGCCGCACCACGCCAATTGGTTGAAATACCAATGGCTGGACGCTCAACATTGGGAGCGAGTTGAATCGGTAACTTTGTTAAACTGATATAGCCAAAAATGGCTATCAGTAATACAGCTACCGCAACGGCTACGCGATTTTTTAGGGAGGCTTGAGTTAGTTGCACTGTGTGTTATAAATTCCTAGGTTTAATTATCAGTATTGGGTATCATTTTATATTGAATCGGTATAAAAAGTTAGATTTAATTTGTTAAATTGGCGTTAAAAAAGTTATAATTAGGGCAACGATTTAATAAATTAAACTATGGGAAATAAAAAATGAATAAAAAAATAGCACTTCTTGCAAGCATAATATTAACCAGCAATGTTGCATTTGCTGCAAGCTTTAGTATCAACTCTAATTCACTCGGTTTGAGTTCTGTCAACACAGGGTATAGCCCTGCTGCGAGCAGTTACACACAAAACATTGACCCTGCAACAATTACTCCAGCCAACTCCGTATCGTGTAATGCTGGTGGCCTTCATGCAGACAACTCTTATATGAGACGCTTTGACTTAGACGGTGATCATGGCGTTACAGGCTCAATCAATATTGACAGTGTTGATATTGGAATCGAAACAGCAGCCGGTACTGGTGGAACTCAACCAATAACCATTAATCTGTATTCTATTGCCAATGCCGATGCTTTATTATTTGCTAATTTAAATAATATTGGCACCTTAAGCGCAAATGTTGCAGATGCATCCGCTGTAATTCAAAACTTTGTTGTTACGGGGACAATAGATGGAACAACTGATGATTTGGTTGTGGAAGTCTTTACTCCTGATGGACAAGGTGCTGGTCATTCATTCTTTATGGGTTCAAATACTGCGGGGCAAATTGCACCTTCTTTTATTGCCGCTGCTGCTTGTGGAATTACTGAACCAACAGATACTGCTGCTATTGGATTTCCTACTATGCATATCGTTATGACTATAAATGCATCAAATGCAGCATTAGCTCCACCAACTCCAGTACCAAGCTTAACATGGTTAGGTCTTGCTTTAATGGTATTGACTTTAGGCTTCTTCGGTAGACGATTTGTAAAATAAGTTTAACAGCTTTTATATAGACAAGAGGTGAGTTTTTTTAATAGCTCACCTTTTTTTTGTGCTTTATTTTTCTAACTCATCCCACCTAGCAAATTTTTGTTCGAGTTCGCCACTAAGTTTTTGTTGTTTTTGCGTGGTTTGTTTGATTGTGTGTGCATCTTTTTGGTAAAAATCGGCTTGAGCCATTTGGGTATTGAGCTCTTCTAATTGTTTTTCCAGTTTATCAATTTCTTTTGGCAAGTTATCCAGTTCATATTGCTCTTTAAAAGTTAATTTCCTTACTTCAGAAGCTGATTCATTGGTTTTTTTAAATGTTTCACTTTTACTTTTTGTTTTAGTTGATATAACTTTATCGGGTCGTTGGACTAAATAATCCTGATAGCCACCAACGTATTCTTGAATATGTGCGTTGCCTTCAAAAACATAGGTTTGTGTTGCCACTTTATCAATAAAATCCCTGTCATGACTAATAAGCAACACCGTTCCTGGAAATTCATACAACTGCTCTTGCAACAAATCCAGCGTTTCCATATCCAAATCATTGGTGGGCTCATCTAATACTAAAACATTAGCAGGACGTGCAAATAAGCGTGCTAACAATAAACGCGAGCGTTCGCCTCCAGACAAGACCTTGGCAGGTGCTCGGATTTTATCAGGACGAAATAAAAACTTTTGCAAATAACTAATAACATGAGTTGGCTTGCCATTAATTACGATTTCATCTGTTCCCTGATTGAGGTTGTTGGCAACCGTATCTTCTAAGTTCAAATTTCCTTTTAATTGGTCAAAATAAGCAACCTCGAGTCCTACTCCGTGCTTAACGGTCCCTGTTAATGGCTCAAACTTTCCAAGTAAGATATTAACTAAGGTCGTTTTTCCTACGCCATTTTTACCAATAATTCCAATTTTATCACCACGACGAATCTTTGCAGAGAATTTTTCGAACAAGATTTTTTTATCATCCCCTTGCCCCCATCCAAAACTAATGTTTTCAGCAGTAATGACTTTTTTACCCGTTTTTTCGGCAATATTAATCTGCACTTGGGCTGATTCACTTTGCACACGTCTTTGGCTGCGTATAATTCGTAATTTTTTTAATTCTCTGACGCGTCCTTCATTGCGAGTACGTCTGGCCTTGATGCCTTGTCTAATCCAGACTTCTTCCTTTGCTAGATTTTTATCAAACAACTTGTTTTCTCTGTCTTCAGCATCTAAACGAGCGTCTTTCCTGATCAAATACGTATCATAATCACAGTCGTAATAATGTATTTTACCTCTATCGAGTTCTAAAATACCTGTGGCGATGCTTTTAAGAAACGCCCTGTCATGGGTGATAAACAACACCGCAATATTTAAACTTTTTACAAATTTTTCTAACCAAATAATTGTTTCTATATCCAGATGATTAGTCGGTTCATCTAACAGCAATAAATCAGGTTCTTGTACCAAGGCTCTTGCTAAAACCACGCGTCTTTTGACTCCGCCCGAGAGGTCGTTAAACGTTTGGTCTTTATCTAAATTTAACTGCGATATTACTGTCTCTATGGTGTTTAATTGCATCCATGAGTCACTGGCAGTAATTCGCTCACCGATGCTATCAATCGTATCTAAGTCATTATTAAGTGCATGGTGGTAGGCGATAATGTCATCTCCAACACTCCCTAGTGCCTTAGCGACCAAGGTGTATATGTCATCATTGCTTTTGTTTGTTGGTACATTTTGTTCCATCATTCCTACTTTAGCTGATCCATGACGGCGAATTTCTCCATGCTCTAACGGGATTTGCCCTGTTAAAAGCTTCATCAAAGATGATTTTCCTTCACCATTTCTTCCAATCAAACAAATTTTTTGTCCTTTATTAATAGAGAAATTAATTTCATCTAAAAGAGGTTCTGCACCAAAATCTAGTGATACATTTATTAGTGATAGTATTGCCATAGATGTTTATTGCTATTATTTGATGCAGAAGTGTACAGTTGTAACATTTAACATGCAACAACGCTTATAAAATGAATGTAAAATCAACAAGTTTACATCAACAGTTCATTAACACATGAGCCGTATCTAACATTCTGTTGGAAAATGCCCACTCATTATCGTACCATGACACAACTTTTACTAAAGTTCCGCTGGTGACATTAGTAAGTCCCGCATCAAAGGTTGATGACTTTGCATTGTGGTTAAAGTCAATTGAAACTAGTGGTTCGTCATTGTAGCCAAGCACATCTTTCATACCTAGTGATGCCTCTTTCATTATGGCATTGACCTCTTCAACGGTTGTAGGTCGAGAGGCTTGAAAAACTAAATCCACAACCGAAACATTAATCGTTGGTACGCGCATTGCATAGCCATCAAGCTTGCCATTTAGTTCAGGAAGAACCAAACCAACCGCCTTTGCAGCCCCCGTACTTGTGGGTATCTGACTCATTGTTGCTGAACGTGCTCGACGCAAATCTTTATGCGGAGTATCGGACAATACTTGATCATTAGTGTAAGCATGAATAGTCGTCATTAAGCCACTTTCTATACCAATCGAATCGTATAAAGGTTTTACCAAAGGAGCTAAACAATTGGTTGTACAAGAAGCATTAGAAATAATCTGACAATCTGATGTTAGTACATCATCATTAACTCCATAAACGATTGTGGCATCCATTTGCCCACTACCAGGAGCTGAAATAATGACTTTCTTTGCCCCTGCCTCAATATGCTTTGATGCCGCTTTTCTGCTGCGAAATAAACCCGTGCATTCCATGACAACATCGATATTTAATTCTTTCCACGGTAAATCTTTTGGGTTAGGTATGGAAAAATGTTTGATAAAGTCACCATTGACTGAAAAACCCCCTTCAGCCATTTCAACATCTTCTTTAAAGTGTCCATGAACGGTGTCAAACTTCGTTAAATGCACCGAAGTTTTTAAATCAGCCAAATCATTGATTGCAACTATTTTAAATTTATTTTGAGCGTTTAATTCATACAATGCTCGAACGATATTTCGACCAATTCGGCCATAACCATTTATTGCTATATTTATTGTCATTTTATTAACCTATTATTGAGATATTAACCTTGCGGAATAATAATATTATAACAAATAATAGCTCATATCTCAATCAAGTCAATGCAAGTTTAGGTGCGAATTGCCTTTACACAATTTCGACCACTATCCTTGGCTTTATACAACGCCTTATCGGCACGGTTAATAATTTTATCAATCGTTTCATCTATAGCCAATGATTCAGAAACACCCAAACTTATGGTGTAACTGATTGATTTTTCTTTAACTTGATGGAAAGAATTTTCAACTTTTTTTCTTATTTTTTCTGCAACGTTACAGGCATTATTCATACTTGTACTGGGCAGTAAAATGGCAAATTCTTCCCCTCCCCAACGACAAACTTTATCGGTAGTACGAAAAGACGATTCCATTAACTGGGATAAACTTTTTAAGATTTCATCACCGACCATGTGCCCGTAGGTGTCATTTATGTCTTTAAAAAAGTCAATATCAATAATGATGAGAGAAAAAGGCTCTGAATGAATTTTCGCATTTTTAAACGCATGTTCTATGTATTTTGTAAATGACCTTCGATTAAGTATCCCCGTCAATTCATCTGTATTGGCTTGGTAGCTTAATTCGTCTTGTCTATTTTCATTGTACCGAATCCATTTCGTTACACCTATTGCTAGCAGACTATAACCACATACAAATAACAACTTACTGGAAATATTGATAACCTCTTTAGGATATACAAAAATAGTATCAAGTGTAATAACAAAAAGACCATAATAAATAAAAGAAAAACCAATGGAGGTAAAATAGTAAAAACCGCTCTTATTTGTGCTGTGCTTTTGCGTGATAAAGATAAGATAGAAAG
>Ga0256839_1004093_pt1 | contig 14487 bp, 13 predicted proteins | sample 354166metaG_FD_185968 | JGI IMG/M metagenome (GOLD analysis project Ga0256839, IMG submission 185968) | Hydrothermal vent microbial communities from Mid Atlantic Ridge, Atlantic Ocean - 354-166 | ecosystem: Environmental > Aquatic > Marine > Hydrothermal vents | place: Atlantic Ocean: Mid... | reverse complement strand
TGGATGATATCAAATGGGATGCCAATGGCCTGGTGCCGGCCATTGCGCAGGATGCACAAAGCGGTAAAGTTTTGATGATGGCCTGGATGAACCGCGAATCCTTGCAGTTGACGGTCAACGAAGGCCGTGCCATTTACTGGTCACGCTCACGCCAGAAACTATGGCGCAAGGGTGAAGAATCCGGCCATGTGCAGAAACTGAAAGACCTGCGCCTTGACTGTGATGCGGATGTGCTGTTGTTATCGGTAGAGCAACTGGGTGGCATTGCATGCCATACAGGGCGTGAACGTTGTTTCTACCGGCAGTATCAGGATGGCCAGTGGGTTGAAACGGATGAAATACTGAAAGATCCGGCGTCTTTTTACAGCAAGTGACGGACAAACAAATATCATTCTGGTTCCCATGCTCCGCGTGGGAACCCATACGGGAATAAAACGTTGGCACGATATGGCCCCCACGCGGGAGCATGGGGACGAGGAAACATTAATCCTTGACTTTATGGCTGTGAGGGACACAGTGGAAAATGGGTGGAAAAAATGATGAGTAATGCATCAACACAACACGTACTGCAACAATTGGCAGACGTACTGGAGGCACGCAAGGGCGCATCACCGGACAGCTCTTATGTGGCCAGCCTTTATGATAAAGGACTTGATGCGATCCTGAAAAAAGTCGGTGAAGAGGCCACAGAAACCGTCATGGCCGCTAAGGATGGTGATGCAGGCAAGATTGTGTATGAAATCGCCGATTTGTGGTTTCATACGTTGGTGCTATTGGCTCAACAGGAGTTAGGCCCACAGCAAGTGCTGGACGAGCTTTCACGACGTTTTGGCTTGTCTGGCCTGGATGAAAAGGCCGCCAGGAGTAATAAAAATGAGTGACTGCCTGTTTTGTAAGATTGTGGCGAAAGAAATTCCTTCCGATACAGTGTACGAAGATGAGCAAATCGTCGTATTCAAGGATCTTTATCCGAAGGCTGATGTACACTTGTTGGTAGTGCCGCGTACACATATTACCAGCCTGGACACGGTAGATGCTGCACATGACGCATTATTGGCGCACATGATGCGGCAGTTGCCGAAACTGGCGAAGGAGCATGGGCTGGATGATGGTTTTCGGACAATTATCAATACCGGCCCAGGCGGCGGACAGGAAATTTTTCATTTACACATGCATATTCTGGGTGGCGGGCGACTTCCCGGGTTTGGTTAACATTCATTCTGGCGCATTGTCCAATGCTTAAGAGATAAAGCGTCATCTGAGTAAAACGGAGAAAAAAATGGGTATCAGTATCTGGCAGTTGGTTATTATTCTGGTGATTGTGTTGCTGTTGTTTGGTGCCAAACGTCTGCGTAACGTGGGCGGTGATCTGGGCTCAGCTATCAAAGGTTTCAAGTCAGCAATGAGCGAAGAAGAGAAAAAAACCGACGAGGCGACACAATTAAACCAGGATGCGGGTGACGTCATCGAAGGTGAAGTCACCCGCAAAGAGAAAGAAAAGGACAAAGCCTGATTTGGATAATGAATACCAGATAGCAGAGGTTCGGGCAATTCCTGCTGACGTGCCACTTGTAACGAGTCCTTGATGGAATGAATGATTATGATCTGATACGAAACTGCGAAGTCGCAGAGAATACAACGTTTTTTTATTGTTTTTCTCCGCGTGCTTTGTGTCCCCGTGCCTCTGCGTTAAATGATGTTTTTGTTTCACGGACAACGTTGTTATGTTCGATATAGGTTTCATGGAAATGGCGCTGATTGGTGTGGTCGCCCTGGTGGTGATCGGCCCTGAGCGACTGCCCGGTGTAGCGAGAACGGTGGGCCAGTGGATCGGCAGCGCACGGCGTTTTATGAATTCAGTGCAGGCCGATATTAACCTGGAAGTAAGCAAGACTGATGAATTAAAGCGCTTGCTGGACGAGCAAATTAACATTCAGTCCGCACATGAAATTCTGGAACAAACACCCGTCGAGTCGGACAATCGTAAACCAGTACCACGAGCGGTTCCATCAAAACCAAAGGCCAGTGAACCTCAAGAAACATCGACAGAGCAGAAATCAGAGTCTCAGGTAAAAGCAAGTGATGATACGCCGCTTGCCGGTGCTGACAACGGTGCATCAGACCGTTCACCAAACAACAAACATGACTGACCCAAAGCAATACCCCCCTCCTCCCAGCGAACAGCCGCTAGTGCAACACCTGGTGGAGTTGCGTGATCGTTTGATGCGTGTGGTATTGGTTATCATTGTATTGTTCCTTGGCTTGTTTGCTTTCGCCAATGATTTATACACATATCTTGCTGAGCCATTATTGCGACACATGACGGACGGCACCAGTATGATCGCCACGCAGGTGGTGTCACCTTTTTTGACACCCTTTAAACTGGCATTGGTGATGTCGATCTTTATTGCGGTGCCTTATATTCTTTATCAGGCATGGGGGTTCATGGCTCCGGGGCTATATCAGCATGAAAAAAAACTGGTTTACCCTCTGTTGTTATCCAGCACTCTTTTATTTTATGCGGGCATGGCCTTTGCCTATTACGTTGTGTTCCCGCTGGTGTTTGGTTTTCTTACCGGTATTGCTCCGGAAGGTGTCGCAGTAACACCGGACATTACTTATTACCTCGATTTTGCTATCAAAATGTTTTTTGCTTTCGGCTTGGCATTTGAGGTTCCTATTGCCACCATTTTAGTGGTGTGGAGCGGCATCAGTACGGCTGAAAAACTGGCTGCCAAACGCCCTTACGTAATTGTTGGTGCCTTCGTGTTTGCCATGTTGCTGACACCGCCGGATGTGATTTCACAAACACTGCTAGCGATTCCTATGTGGATTTTATTTGAGCTGGGTTTGGTTTTTTCGCGCTTTTACGCCAAGCCAACAGAGGAGGAGGAAAATAATATCGCGGGTAAAGGTGCGTCAAGCACACCCCCTACCGCAAAAGAAGCCGCTGCAACGGCGCGCCCCCCAGCTTCAGTGGCAACAGAAAGCCGTGTAGAACCTGCTGCCTCTGACTTGGCTAATAAACCGGAAACCACGCCGGATGGTGCTGGCTATGGTGATATCGATAGTTATGACGACGCTAATAATTCCGGTCATGGCGAATATGAGCCACCAACCGACGCTGAATTGGACGCTGAATTGGATCGACTGGAAGCCGAAGAAAATGCTAAATCAACGTCGTCTGGCGGAAAAAATATCAATAACGATAAACAGGGTAAAGAAACATAATTCTGAATTCCGCAGTTCAATCTGTAGAGTACGACGGGGTCTGGCACTCTTTCAGTGTAACGCCCCCTTAGCCAGCATTATTGCCGAGTTTAGAATGAATCTACTATGGAAAAGCCATTTCGGCTTCCGGCGAAAGAACAAAATAAAAGGTTGCGCCCTTATCAACCTCCCCTTCCGCCCAAACTCGTCCACCGTGGCGATGGATACTACGCGCTACCGAGGCCAGTCCGATACCGATACCCGGGAACATTTCAGTGGTATGCAGGCGCTGAAAAGTACCAAACAATTTATCGGCATATTGCATGTCGAAACCAGCGCCATTATCTGTAATAAAATAAGCGGCTTCCCCTTCTCTTTCAGTTACACCAAATTCGATATACGGCTGTTCCGTTTTAGCGGTAAATTTCCACGCATTACCTAGCAGGTTGTCAAAGACAATGCCTAACAGGCGGCGGTCACCTTCCACCACGATATTCGGTCGGATGTACACTTCGATTTCTCTGTCTGGCTCTGTTTCCCGCAGCCGGGTTATTTCCGTTTCCGCCAAAGCGCTCAGATTCACGCTTTCCCTCACCAACTCGCTATGATTCAAGCGGGACAATTCCAGCATTCCGTCGATTAATTCACCCATATGATCAACAGCCCTGCAAATACGTTGCAGGTAATCCTGCCCCTGCTCACCCAGCTGATCGGCATATTCTTCCCATAAGGTCTGACTAAAGCCATCGATTCGTCGTAAAGGCGCACGTAGATCATGGGAGACAGAATAATTAAAAGCTTCCATTTCTTTATTAACCGCCTCAAGCTCCCGGGTGCGTTGTGCCACACGTTTTTCCAGTTGGGCATTGGCCTCGTACAAGGCCAGTTCTTTGGCGGCTAAAGCCCGGTTTTTTTGGGCGACTTCTTCGACTTTGTCTTCCAATTTACGTACCAGACGCACGTTGTATTGGCGGTAAAAGTCTTCTTCTTTCACTTTTATGGGCTGATCTTTCAAAGGGTCTTGCTTATCTTCGACGGCCAGTACTTTTTCAATTTCACGCAGGAAGACATGAATTTCCTGTGGTTTAACAAGAAACAGGTCTGCCCCAAGACTCAGTGCAAACTCTTTATCTTTGGCTTCTGTGTAGGTGGCCGTATAAAAAACAAAGGGGATCGATTTGAGCTGTGCATCGGCTTTCCAGGCTCGACACAAGGCAAATCCGTCCATTACCGGCATAAGTATGTCGGAGACAATTAAGTTCGGTGTTGTTTGGTGAGCGCAGGCTAGAGCTTGTTTACCATTCGTTGCCTCGCTTACTTCATAGCCCTTGGCATTTAGCAGGGTACGCAACAAATATAAATTTTCTGGTTTGTCATCAACGATCAGCACATTCATTTCAGTGGCTCCGACAAATAATATTCTACCCTAGCGACAAAATTGTCCGGGTCGATGGGTTTTTCGATATAACCATCACAACCAGCAGCCAGGATGGTTTCACGATCACCACTCATGGCACGAGCAGTCAGTGCCACGATGGGCGGCGGGATGGGCGCGCTATTTTTAATGTGGTGGGTAGCTTCCAGCCCATCCATACCCGGCATTTGTATATCCATCAAAATCAGGGTGGGCAGCTCACTCTGACACATCGCGACGGCTTCTTCGCCGTTATGCGCTTCGCAAACCTGATAACCTTTTTTCTCCAACAAAAATCGCGCCAAATAAAGGTTATGAGTATTGTCGTCAGCGATAAGAATCAACGGTGCACGCATAAATACTCCCTGTTTTTACCTGTGCCGCAAAATATAGCCTAAAAAAGCCAGCAACCAATGAGCTGACAGTTTAATCTTAATTAATCTGTTGAATTGTAGCGAGAGCGATTATGGTGCGGAAAATTCAATTGACTAATTTAGGCTTAAGGGCCATCTTCATTTCTATTGTAGGGCAAACGGATATAAAAAGTACTGCCTTCATCGGGCGCACTACGAGCCACACCAATCTCTCCATCCAGCATGTCAATAAAACGCTGACTGATGGCCAACCCCAAACCGGTGCCTTCATATTCCCGTCCAGTACCGGTATCCGCCTGTTCGAAGGTATTAAAAATGCGCTGTTGGTCGGTGCTGGCAATACCTACTCCGGTATCTGTAACTTCAAATATGATATCCGCCCCCCTTTGTTGGCAGGACAGCGTCACCAAGCCGGTTTCTGTAAACTTAATCGCATTAGCCAAAAGATTAACCAATACCTGCCGCAGCTTGCCTCGGTCAGTCTTCATGTGGCCTGGGCCACTATCCTCGAGTCGCAGCGCCAGCCCTTTGGCATCTGCCAGGGGTTGCATTAATGCCTGAAGCTCCTCCAGCAGCGGTGCAAGCAGGAACAATTCGGAGGAAACTTCCACCCTGCCAGCCTCTACCTTGGACAGGTCAAGAATGTCATTAATGAGTTCTAGTAAATGTTGGGCGGAACGATAAACCATACCCAGTTGTTTGGCTTGCTCGTCATTGACTGGCCCGACAATGCCATCCTTAATAATGCCTGTGAAACCAATAATCGCATTCAATGGTGTACGCAATTCATGGCTCATGTTGGCAAGAAACTCTGACTTGGCACGATTGGCATGTTCAGCCTGGTCGCGTGCAGTAGCCAGTGCCCGTTCCATTTGCAGGCGCTCGGTAAGATTTACCAGAATGCCTAGCGACACGGTTTGTTTGCCCATTTTTATCAAAATAGCGGATAATAAGCCCTCCACTATTTTGCCGGAGTCCGCTCGAAAAGTGAGCATCTTGTTGCGCACCTGACCGTACTCGGACAACTCTTTCATCACTGCGTCGCGATCAGATACATTGGCATAAAACTCCGCCATGTTGCGTCCCACCATAGAGCTGGATTTGCCTTCGATTTCGCTTTCTGCATGTGGGTTGGCCATTAACACCACTCCTTCCAGCGATGCCACCACGATGGTTAAAGGAATGGTATTCAAGATCGTTTTTAACTGTGCCTCACTTTCCTGTAGTTGCTTTTCCGCAGCCTTCAAAACGGTGATATCTCGTAGAGTGCCTACCCGTCGAAGCGCATTTCCTGAAGCATCCCGGCTGACCGCACGGCCTTCGGCGCGTATGATTGCGTAGTCACCATTCTGGCGACGCACCCGGTAATCCAGCATCAGGGATACATTCCAACGCTGAGGGTCGGCTTCGTACTCAAGCAAAGCATGTTCTCGTTCTTTGCGGTCTTGGGGGTGAATCATCTCAACCCATGCCTGATCTGTAGCGGGCATTTCCTTGTCTGCATAACCCAGATCATGAAATAAACGAGGACTGAAATAACGTTGCCCCGTTTCCACATTCCATTCCCAGACACTTTCCTGTACGGCGGCCATCGCTTGTTCATAACGCTCATCACTGCTGCGTAAAGCGGCTTCTGCTTCATGGCGATGTGTAATTTCGCGCTGTAGCCGCCGATTCCACCAGAGAATAATGCCCAAAATCGGTAAGGCAAGCGCAATGGTAATCAGCACCGCTCGCCACAATGTTCGAGAATCCACTGCCTGGGTATATTCAAAACGTACCGCGAACCAACGGTTTTTGATTGCCTGTCTCTGTTGTGGCGTAATCTGTTCGATGGCCTTATTGAGTATCGTCACCAATTCTGGCCAGTCTTTACGCACAGCAATGCTTTGCTCAAAATTATAGGGGGTCGGCGCAGCCACCTTGATGCCGGTCATACCCAGCTTGTCCATTACCCAGGACGCCGCGCTTAAATTTCCCACATAAGCACTTACCTCTCCACGACTCAATGCATATAACGCTTCCGAAGTATTGACATAAGTCCGCAGCACAAGCTTTGGGTGTTTGCGCCGCAACAAATCTTCCGTTGCGTAAGATTGTTCCACTGCCACTTGTTTGCCCTGTAAATCTGCAAGACTGGTGACAAGATAAGTATCCTCACGGACAAAAATCACATAGGGATAAACAAAATAAGGTTTGGTAAAATTAAGAAACTCCTGACGTTTTTTTGTTACTCCAGCCGCAGGTAAAACATCAAGCTCACGCTTGCGGGCTTTATCCATTACGGATTGCCAACTCAATCCGGGCACAGGTGTCATGGAAATATCCAACAACCCATTTATCAAGGTAATAACATCAGCACCAATACCACGATACCGACCTTGTTCATCGATAAATTCGAAAGGTGGCCAGGAGGGATCTATCCCCAAACGCACAACGGGATGATCTGCCAGCCATTGTTTTTCGCTTGTTGATAATTGCAACGTGGACACCCCACCATTTGCCCACCCTAGCCCCAGCCATTTACTGGTAATGGTGCGCCGTTCGTCACTGGTAATTTGTTCCATGTAATAATTGATTGTTTCCAACAATTCACTGCGCCCCGTTTTCACTCCTGCCTGATACGCGCGGGTGTAGAGTGGTGGTTCAAGATAACGATAACGATTGGGGGTAGCCACTTTCGTCAGATAGTGTGACAAATAAAGCGGCTGAGTGACAAAGGTGGAAATATCGCCGCGTTCCGCAGCGTCGAATAAATTGCGGTAACCCTTGAACAACACCTGTTCAACGTTTGGAAAATGTTCACGTAAATAATCCGTGTGAAAACTGCCTTGAGTGACACCAACACGAAAACTTGGCAGATCATTGATGTTTCGTAAATTATCAACGTTCTCATTGAAATACAGGTGATATGGACTGCTTAGAATGGGGCTAGAAAAGTCCAGAAATTCAGCACGTCGCTGATTGGGGAAAAGTCCGGCATTAATATCCACCGTTCCTTCGCTCACCAACGCCTGGGTTTTTTCGCTGTAACCTCCTACAAAACGAATTGGAATACCTGACTTTTTGGACCACAAACGCCAGACATCAATCAGTATGCCGTCTGGCTCACCGTCTGTATTTTTAAACTGGATGGGCGCACTATCCAACCGATAGGCAATAACCAATGTTGTATCAGTGGTTGCTTGAACCGATAAAGCTGGAACATCTTTCGCCAATGCAATAGCACAGAACCCCAAGTCACCGAGCAGCAACATATAAAACCAAAAACATGAATTCCGTTTCACCGTCAGATTAATCTCCTCGATACGTTAATAATGACACAACTCGATCAGGTTCAAGTCCGGGTCACGAAAGTAGAAGGACGTCACTGATCCCGTTGCACCCGTGCGCATTATTGGCCCCTCCAGAATTTTTATCCCGCAGTCTCGCACATGTTGCATCGCAACGGATAGTGGTGATTGTATAACGAAACACAGGTCTGCTAAACCGGGCATGGGTATTTTGGCATTAGGTTCAAGCTCCTCACCAGCCTGATGGAGATTGATTTTTTGATTGCCAAATTGCAAGGCAATACGGTTATTGGCAAAGGTTTGTTTTTCATACCAAGAACACGCTGATAAAAATTTGTGCTATTCGAAATATTCGTTGTTTGTTATTTTTTTTGCGCACGTTCCAACGTACAAATACGTTGAATAATATCAGTAGAGGAATAACCAGCCTTGAAGCTCAGTACGTTGACTTCACCACCATTATCCACCACGCAATCGTGTCCAGCGATCTGCTCCGGACGATAGTCGCCACCTTTTACCAACACGTTGGGAGTAACATGACATATGAGGCGTTCCGGCGTGTCTTCGGAAAATGGGACTACCCAGTCCACACAAGACAATGCGGCCAACATATGCATGCGGTCTTCAAGTGTATTGATGGGACGGCCTTCGCCTTTAAGATTTTTTACGGAATTGTCGTCATTCACTGCGATAATTAAATGATCGCCCAGTGCCGCTGCTTCCTCCAGGTAGGTAATATGGCCAGGATGCAGCAGATCAAAACAACCATTGGTCATTACCACGGTTTCGCCATGGGCACGTACTTCGGCAACGAAGTTCAACAAGTCGGCTTCATTAGTAACCCCGCGCTGCACATGGCTTTGTTGATTGAGAACAGCTTCCAACTCCTGTGCGGATACTGTTGCTGCACCCAGCTTACCAACCACCACACCAGCGGCGGCATTTGCCAAAGTGGCGGCGGTAGCTAGACTTTCACCAGCGGCCAACACAGTGGCAAATACGCCAATAACCGTGTCACCTGCACCAGTAACGTCAAACACTTCGCGCGCACGAGTCGGCAGATGCAGAGGTGCTTCGTCGCGCACCAGCAAAGTCATGCCGCGTTCGCTGCGGGTAATTAATAAGGCTTCTAATTCCAATTTGATGCGCAGAGCTTCGCCTTTAACCACCAGTTCGTCATCACTACTACAATGACCGACCACTGCTTCGAATTCACCGAGGTTGGGTGTGAGCAGGGTTGCCCCTTGGTATTTGGCAAAATCATTGCCTTTAGGATCTATCAATACCGATACCCCGGCTTTGCGTGCAGCGTGAATGATTTCATGCACAGCGTTGAGTGAACCTTTGTTATAATCGGAAAGCACTAATACATGAATGCCATCGAGGCTGGCGGTCGTTTTCTCGGCCAGCTCGTCCGCACCACAGGCTTGCGAATGGTCTTCAAAATCAAGCCGAATAAGTTGTTGGTGACGACTCATGACCCGCAATTTGGTGATGGTAGTGCAATCATCACGACGCAGTACACCACTCTGAATACCACTATCGTCAAGCAGACTGTCCAGCGTCTGCGCGGCTTCGTCCGTGCCAACGATACCGCCCAGCGATACCTGCGCTCCCAACGCAGCAATGTTTAATGCGACATTGGCCGCACCTCCGACACGCTCTTCGCACCCTTCCACCTTTACCACTGGCACGGGTGCCTCGGGCGAAATGCGCGACGTATCACCGCTCCAATAGCGATCAAGCATAATATCACCCACCACCATAAGTTTTGCGCGCGTTGTGTCAGGAAAGGTTTTGATCGTCATGTCAGGCTTTTATTGTCCGGGTTGTCGTTGATTCGCCAATGGGGATATTGTTTCTCAAGTAATCCGGCGAATGATAGCATAAGCTTAACGAATTCCCTGTGCCATCACCTACCATGCTGGCACTGACACAATTAGAACAAAAACCATGGCTACCCACATCCTTTTTGATGTACACCACCTTTATTATTTGCCGCAATTTTTGCCGGTATATCGAGTATTGCAAGCACGCGGGATTGACTGCAAATTCGTGGTATACCGCAATCCGGAATTGCAAATAGTACTGGATAAAGCAGTAACTGATGAAAACCTACCAGTGCATTGGGTGGATTCCGTAGAAGATGCGCGACATTATTATCAGGCACAGTGTTCCCCGTGGCTTATCCTTGGTAACAGTTTTAAATATTTGGACGACCTGCCAGCAGGCACTCGTACCGCGCTCATCAACCACGGTGCCGGTATCAAAGGGGCTGGACATGATGCCAGTATGTGTCGTGTCACTGTAAGGTTTGCCGAAGGACCATACCAGCTACAGCAGCTGCAAAAACATCACCCACAGGGCACTTATGTGGATGTAGGTTTTTCTAAACTGGATCCGATATTTAACGCCGCCATCGAAAGCCCTGCGCTTGACCTAAACGCTTGCGGCCTTGACCCTTCCCGGCCCACTTTACTTTACGCACCTACTTTTTATCCCAGCTCCATCGAGCGTATGTCTGATCACTGGCCCACGGAATTTGCCAACTATAACCTGTTAGTAAAGCCACACTTTTTTACATATACCAAGAGTCGCTACAAAGCGCAGCGCCGCAAACTGGAGAAATGGCGCAATGCACATAACGTGTTCATCGCTGAAATCAGCGACTACAGTCTGCTACCTTTTATGGCCAGCGCTGACCTGCTGATCAGCGATGCTTCAACGGCTCTGTTTGAGTTCGCTGCACTGAACAAGCCGGTGATCTGGTGTGAATTTCTCCAGCTACGCTGGAGTTATCGCGGGCCATTTCGATATCGCTACACACGGCGTATGGATCAAGACATTCTGCAATATGCTGATATCGCTGTACATGCCCAATGCTACCGGGAATTATTGGGGCATGTGCAATCCGAACTTGCCGACCCTGATCAACGACAACCTCAGCGCCAAAACCATACTCGGGAATTGATGGGGGTTACCGACGGGCGAGTCTCGCAACGTATTGCAGATTACCTGCTGGACGAAAAATACCCTGATGCTATTGAGTAATTACACCCACTTTAGATTGCACCAAGACTGCGAACTAGTGATAATGGTGCCCTTTTTTTGCCGCACTTCATTGATATCGATTCTTCTTCGTTCGGCAGAATCACGCCTACTGGAGCAATGAATGAATAAAATCAAAGTGGCTATTGTCGGCATTGGGAACTGTGCCAGCTCACTTGTGCAAGGGATTGAATATTACCGTGATAAAACCGGAGCCGATGCCACTGGTCTGATGTACTGGGACATTGGCGGCTACACGCCTTCTGACGTGGAAATCGTTGCCGCCTTTGATGTGGATTCCCGCAAAATAGGCAAAGATGTCGCCGATGCCATTTTCGCTGAGCCGAACTGTACCACTGTTTTTTGTGAAGACATCCCCGCCACTGGCACTATTGTACAAATGGGGTGTGTGCTGGACGGTATTGCCGACCACATGGACGAACACCCCGAAGCCAATACCTTTAAGCTCGCTGATGCACCTGAACTCAACCAGCAGGATATCATCGGCATCCTCAAGCAGTCTGGTGCCGAGGTATTAATGAGCTATCTGCCAGTAGGCTCTGAGGAAGCTGCGCGATTTTACGCCGAATGCGCATTGCAAGCTGGCGTTGCATTGGTAAACAACATGCCGGTGTTCATCGTCAGTGACCCGAAGTGGGCCAAACGCTTCGAAGAAAAGAACATCCCTATTATTGGTGATGATATAAAAGCCCAATTGGGAGCCACCATTACTCACCGCACCCTTACCGACCTGTTCGAAAAACGTGGCGTGGCCATCGACCACATGTACCAGATTAATACCGGTGGCAATACCGACTTTTTGAACATGCTTAACCGCTCGCGGCTTGCCTCAAAAAAAACCTCCAAAACCGAGGCTGTACATGCAGTGATGGAAGAGCGTCTGGCTGATGGTGATATCCATGTTGGTCCCAGTGATTACATACCGTGGCTAAAAGACAATAAAGTGTGTTTCCTGCGCATGGAAGGCAGGCTGTTTGGCGATGTACCTATGAACATTGAAATTCGCCTATCAGTGGAAGATTCACCAAATTCCGCTGGTGTGGCTATCGATGCTATCCGCTGTTGCAAACTGGCGCTGGATCGCGGGCAGGGTGGTATCTTGCATTCACCCTCCGCCTATTTGATGAAACACCCGCCAGTACAATACACCGACAACGACGCCTACCGGATGGTCAAGGCCTTTGTTGCTGGCGAACGTGACACTTGACCATATCAGCGACCCATAATATGACTTCTTATACTGACACCTGCCTGATCATTGCCGCAGGCATGGGTACCCGCATGGCCCATCGCAGTGATTCCAAACCACTGTTGGAAGTGGAAGGGTATGCGTTGATTGAACGGGTCATTATGACTGCCCGTGATGCCGGACTGAGTCGCTTTGTTGTCGTGACCGGTCATCATGGTGAACAACTGCAAAAATTTTTGCGCAACGTTGCGGTTACTGTTGATGTCAGCATCCAGTGTGTGCAAAACGACGAATGGACACGCGCCAATGGTCTGTCCGTGTACTGCGCACGCGAGCAACTGAAAAAGCCTTTTTTCCTACTCATGTCCGATCATCTGTTCGACCCGCAGATCATTCGCACGATGAATCAGTGCAGTCCCCCGCGAAGTGGCTTGCTGCTGGGCGTGGATCGCAACCTGAATAACCCGCTCATTGATCTTGATGATGTGACCAAGGTGCATAGCGATGGTGGAAAAATCTGCCACATCGGTAAGCAACTCAGCGACTACGATGCTTTTGATACCGGTATTTTTCTCTGTACTCCGGGGTTATTCAACGCGCTGCAATACAGCATGAGCAAGGGTGATGACTCGCTGTCCGGCGGGGTATACCAATTGGCTGAACAAGACTTGGCATACGTACACGACATTGAAGGCCGCTTTTGGCTGGATGTGGATGACGAGATGGCCTTTCACAAGGCCACCGCTGTTTTACGTGCAGATGATCTGCCAGTCAAAACTGTTGTTGAACCTGCTACCATAGCGTGATGGTAAATTGCAGCTTCTAAAACTCCCTGTCACACATGGTTCCCGCCTACTATCTGTTTAAATACCCCTATACCCTTGCTTGGCATATCAAACGTCGGCTGGGTAAAACAAAGGGTGTTATGCTGTATTGTGCCAACACCTTGGATTATCAAATCTTCGCACCGATTCAGAAACACCTGAAACCGCTGCCGGTGGTTGCCAAAAATCACGAGACCCAACAGAAATTAGCCGCCATCGGCGTGAGTGCCAGCCGCCTGCCCAGCTTTCCCGAAGGCGTGATCATGTGTCGTCAGGCAGCGTACCGCTTTCCGGCAGCAGGCATCAAAAAAATTGGTCTGCGCCATGGCGCATATCATTTCAAACCTTTCGCCAATGCAGACAGCTATAATCTGCTGGATCGCTTTTTCATGACCAGCAGCACCGAGGTTAAACAAGCAGAAGAAGCGGGTATTCATTGTGGAGTGGCTATCGGTTATCCCAAGTTAGACCCGGCCTTTGATGGCAGCATTGATGCAAATGTATTAGCCGTCATCCGCCAGAAGCTCAAGCTTGATGCGAATAAAAAAACGCTATTATTCACAGCTACTTGGGACAAGTCCGGTCTGTCTGCAGTCAGTCAGTGGACCCATAAACTTGCGCCATTGGTACAACGCTACAATGTGCTGGTTACTGTACACCCCTGGACTACGGCCAAACATATCAACCACATTCGCAATACCCTTGGCGTTCATTATTTGGGTAATCGCGATATTCTGCCCCATATTATGATTGCTGATGTTTGTATTGGCGATGCCAGCTCCATTCTCGCGGAGTGTTGTGCGCTGGATAAGCCCATAATCACCTTCAAAATGCCGGATGGAAAACGCACCGTACCTTACGTACATAAAATGATCCGCGATTTCAGTCTGCAAATTGAGCATGTTGATGAGATTGATAATGCTATCGAACAATGCCTCGCCAAACCTGATGCCAAACAGACCCAACGGGCTGAAGCCAATCGCATTATGTTTGATCAACTGGACGGCCTTGCCGGTCAGCGCGCCGCCGCCGAAATTATCACCGTCTTTCCGCAATTAAAAAAAGATGATGGCTGAGATGCGGTATCTCCTTTTTGTTAGCAAACTGTATGGTT
>Ga0256839_1004092_pt1 | contig 14488 bp, 16 predicted proteins | sample 354166metaG_FD_185968 | JGI IMG/M metagenome (GOLD analysis project Ga0256839, IMG submission 185968) | Hydrothermal vent microbial communities from Mid Atlantic Ridge, Atlantic Ocean - 354-166 | ecosystem: Environmental > Aquatic > Marine > Hydrothermal vents | place: Atlantic Ocean: Mid... | reverse complement strand
GTGACCGCCATATTGGGCAGTTATCGCGGCTATGACACGTTGGGCGAAACCGCAGTTGTTTTCACCGCTGGTATTGGCGTCGTACTTTTGATCAGCGGTTTGGGCCGGCGCAGAAAAAAACTCAAAAAAACTGATGCGGAGAAAGCCTGATGGAACATCATCTGATCTTGCGTGTCATCACCAAAATTCTGATCGCACCTATTCTTATTTTTGCATTCTATGTGCAGTTTCATGGCGATTACAGCCCCGGCGGCGGGTTTCAAGCCGGCATAATTTTCGCCGTTGGATTTATTCTGTACGCATTGGTTTTTGGCCTGCGACCAACCAAAAAAGTCTTGCCGGAATGGGTGGTTCATAAATTTATGGCACTTGGCGTTTTGATTTTTGCAGGCACAGGCGTCGCAGGGCTTATGATGGGGGGCAACTATCTGAACTATTCAGTCCTTGCCGAAATTCCCCAAAAGGGCCAGCATTTAGGCTTGCTGCTCATTGAATTTGGAGTTGGTACGACCGTTGCGGCCGTGATGATTTCAATATTCTACGCTTTTGCCGGCCGTCCCCCACGCATTAGCGATGAGGACTGGTAATGAGTGAATTACTCGATGTGGATTTTATCATTGGTCATTTTCAATATTGGCTTGGCATTATTTTAATGATGACAGGTCTCTATGTGGTGGTCAGTCGGGGTAACCTGGTGAAAAAAGTCGTTGGGCTGAATGTATTTCAGACATCGGCTTTCATGCTCTATATTTCAATGGGCAAAATTACCGGCGGCACCGCGCCCATCTTTACCGGCAACCCGGAGGAGGTTTATTCAAACCCCCTTCCCCATGTCTTGATATTGACAGCAATTGTGGTGGGTATCGCCACGACATCGTTGGCGCTGGCACTTATTGTGCGCATACGCGAGGAATATGAAACCATCGAAGAAGATAATATTCAGCATCTCGAAAATGCCATACAACACGAAGAAGATCGGGATGCGGGGGCAATGATCTGATGTTTTCTGGGCCTCTTACATTTGCGGGTCTTGGCCCGCACTTTCCAATTTTACAGGTGGTAATACCGTTGATCGCTGCACCATTGGCAGTGTTTATCGGCGTGACCAGCATTGCTTTTTTGTTGGCATTCGCAGCCAGTATAGCCTCGCTGATCATCTCTTATTCTTTGTTAATGCAGGTAATCGACGGCTCGATAATTTCCTATCATATTGGGGGCTGGGCCCCGCCGTGGGGTATTGAATACCGGGTTGATGCGGCCAATGCGTTTGTGTTGCTCATCATATCGGCGATTTCCACCGTTGTGCTTCCTTACGCAAAAACCAGCATAGAGCGCGAAATAAGAGCCAGCGCACATACGCTGTTTTACGCCTGCTATCTGCTCTGCTTTACCGGCCTGCTAGGCATGGTGATAACCGGTGATGCGTTTAATGTATTTGTGTTTCTGGAGATTTCGTCACTCTCAACCTATGTGCTGGTGGCGCTTGGGGCTGAACGCGATAAACGGGCGCTGACCGCTGCCTTCAATTACCTGATTATGGGCACCATAGGGGCCACATTTTTTGTCATCGGTCTTGGACTGCTCTACATGATGACCGGCACGCTGAACATGGCCGATTTAGGCGAACGACTGCCTGCCCTTTCAGACAATCGCACCGTGCAAACGGCATTTGGCTTCATTGTCGTTGGTATGGGGTTGAAACTGGCAATCTATCCGCTGCATCTGTGGCTGCCCAATGCCTATACCTATGCACCATCGGCGGTTACTGCGTTTCTTGCGGCAACCGCCACCAAGGCTGCAATCTATGTGCTGATGCGCTTTATGTTTTCGGTTTTCGCCCCGGACTTTACTGCTGCAACCGGCGCGTTGAACCTTATCATTTTACCATTTGCAGTGATCGCGATGTTTGCAGCATCCATTATTGCGGTGTTTCAGGCCGATTTAAAGAAAACTCTGGCTTATTCCAGCATTGCCCAAATCGGTTATATGCTGCTGGGTATTGGCTATTTCAGCCATTCCGGCATTACCGCGACCATGATCCACCTCTTCAATCACGCGGTGACCAAGGCGGCACTTTTCATGGCAGTGGGTGCTATAATTTACCAGACGGGCACGTCCTTCATTCCCAAACTTGCGGGCCTCGGCAAGCAAATGCCCTGGACCAGTGCGGCCATTGTAGCCAGCGGGTTAAGCTTGATTGGCATTCCGGGAACGGCCGGGTTTATTTCCAAATGGGTGTTGATCAATGGCGCTTTTGAAAAAGGCTGGTGGTGGATGGCCATGTTGATCGTCGCCTCGTCGTTGATTGCGGTCATTTATGTGTGGCAGGTGGTGGAAACGCTTTATCTAAAAAAGCCAGTGGGCGATGTGGTTGTAAAAGAAGCCCCGCTTTCGCTGCTTATTCCGACATGGATACTGGTTTTCGCCAGCATCTATTTTGGCCTTGATACGGAGCTTACCCTTTCTTCAGCCCGCGCAGCAGCGGACGCCCTTTTGGGTGCGGCACCATTGGCGGCGGGAGCAGGTTCATGAGCATAGAACTGTCGCTTATCCTTACCTTGCTCATTCCGCTACTCGCGGCGTGGGCTAATATGATATTCCGCAATCACGAAAATCTGCGGGATGGCGCGACCTTCATCGCCTCCATTTTGCTGTTTGGGGTGGTGGTCAATCTGCTGCGTCAACACGCAGTATCACCGGATATTTCGGTTGAATTACTTAGCGTAATGCCGGGGCTTACCATCACCTTGTCGGCGGAACCGCTGGGGCTGTTATTTGCCACTATCGCTTCGGGCCTTTGGATTATCACCCATATATTTGGTGTCGGCTATATGCGCGGCAACAACGAGGAGCATCATACAAGATTTTTCACCTCGTTTTCGCTGGCAATATTCGCCACAATGGGTATCGCATTTTCGGCCAATATGTTCACGCTGTTCATATTCTATGAATTACTGACTGTTTCCACCTATCCGCTGGTGGCCCACAAGCAAACAATGGATGCCAAAAAAGGCGCGCGCACCTATCTGGGCATATTAATGGGCACCTCAATCGGCTTTCTGCTGGTGGCAATTATCTGGACCTGGCATCTCACCGGCACGCTGGACTTTGTCAAAGGCGGCATTCTTGAGGGCAAAATTGAAGGCCCATTGGTTGCCGTCCTTTTAGCGCTTTATGTATTTGGCATTGGCAAGGCGGCAATCATGCCATTTCACCGCTGGCTACCGGCGGCGATGGTTGCACCCACCCCGGTCAGCGCGCTGTTGCATGCGGTCGCGGTTGTTAAGGCCGGCGTGTTTACCATGCTCAAGGTCGGAATTTATATTTTCGGTATTGATTTTTTAAGCACCACCGGCGCGTCTGAATGGCTGATCTGGCTGGCCTCAGCCTCTATTCTTATCGCCTCGCTGATTGCCATGACCAAGGATAATCTGAAAGCCCGGCTCGCCTATTCGACCATTTCGCAACTCTCCTACATCACGCTCGGCATGGCGCTTGCCACATCTATGGGTGCACTTGGCGGCGGAATGCATATTGCCATGCACGCGATGGGCAAAATTACCCTGTTCATGTGTGCCGGTTCCATTTATGTGGCGACCCAGAAGACCAAGGTCAGCGAAATGACCGGGCTGGGCCGGGTGATGCCCTTCACCTTTATCGCATTTTTTATCGGCGCACTCAGCATTATCGGCCTGCCGCCCCTGGGCGGCTCATGGGGTAAATGGCTGTTGATTGTTGGTGCCGCCGATGCTGGCCAACAGGTCGCCATTGCCGTTTTGATGATAAGTTCGCTGCTTAATGTGGCCTATCTGCTGCCGATTGTCGGCAAGGGTTTCTTCCTTGCCAACCCGGAACCAAAACCTGCCGCCGTAGGCTCTGCCATTTCGCCAAAAAGCAAAATTGCCGAAGCGCCATTGATGGTGGTGCTTCCACCGGTGCTCACCGCCATAGGGTGTTTGTTACTATTCTTCTATGCCGGGCATATTCAAGAGTTTTTAATGCCAATTGTGACAAGTGGAAAATAGGAGGGCATATTATGAATGATAAAAAAATAGTCGATGATGCTGAAAATCTGCCCTGGCTTGGGCGTAAATTATTGTGGCTGGACAAGAAGAAAAATGTCGATCGCATTGTCTATGGTCTGTACTTTGCCTGCGCCATACTTTTTGCAGCCGACTTCATGTACAAAAAATATGTCCTTGTTGCAGTGGAGAGCATCCCCGGGTTTTACGGCCTGTATGGCTTCTTTATGGCAATCGTGCTTGTGTTGTGCGCCAAGGTCATGCGGGTATTCCTTATGCGGCCAGAAGATTATTACGCCCCAAATGATGTGGAAAGCGAAGACTACCCGGAAGATCAGCTAGAGAGGCTTGATAATAATGGCTGATGGCTTCCCTGTTGCTTTCCTGTTTTTTGCAGGGGCAGCGCTTCTCTGCATATTACCAAAAGGCAATGCCCGAGCCCTGTTATTGCTGGCGATACCAGTAATCGCCGGTTATATCATCTGGCTGCTGCCAGAGGGAAACTTGTGGTCAACAAGCATATTTGAATTGAACCTGGAATTGATGCGGGTTGATCGACTTTCCCGCATCTTCGCACTGGTTTTTGCACTCGCTGCATTTCTTGGCAATCTATATGCCTGGCATATGCGCGATATGGTGCAACAGGTGGGCACCCTGCTCTATGCAGGCTCGGCAATTGGTGCCGTTTTTGCAGGCGATCTGGTCACCCTGTTCCTCTATTGGGAGGGCACTGCGATCGCCTCGGTGTTCCTGATCTGGGCGCGCAGAACAGAAGGCGCCTACCATACGGGCATGCGCTATTTGATCGTTCAAATCGGCTCCGGCGTACTTTTATTGGCCGGAACGGTGCTTTTATGGCGAGAAACCGGCTCTCTGGTGTTTGAATCCATGACGCTTGGCAGTCTCGCGACCTGGCTGATTTTCATTGCATTTGGTATTAAATGCGCATTTCCCCTGCTGCACAACTGGCTGCAGGATGCCTATCCGGCGGCAACAATTACCGGCACTGTTATCCTCTCAGCATTTACAACCAAACTTGCTGTCTATGCGCTGGCGCGTGGTTTTGCCGGTACTGAATTGCTGATTTATATCGGTGCTGTCATGGCACTGTTTCCAATTTTCTATGCGGTGATAGAAAATGATCTTCGGCGGGTGCTGGTCTATAGTCTCAACAATCAACTAGGCTTTATGGTTGTTGGCATTGGGGTTGGCACCGAACTGGCGCTGAATGGTACGGTTACCCATGCTTTTGTCCATATCCTTTACAAGGCGCTGCTACTTATGAGTATTGGAGCGGTGATGTTTAGAACAGGGACAGCCAAGTGTTCCGAGCTTGGCGGGCTTTATAAAACCATGCCGCTGACCATGATTTTCTGTGTTGTAGGTGCGGCCTCGATTTCCGCCTTCCCATTGTTCAGCGGGTTCGTTTCAAAATCGCTCATCCTGTCAGCTTCAGTGGATGAAGGATATTACATTGTTTGGGCAATGTTGTTGTTTGCCTCAGCCGGGGCGCTTCTCTATTCAGGCATCAAGATCCCCTATTTCGCCTTTTTCGCCCAAGATAGCGGCTTGCGTCCGAAAGAAGCGCCCTGGAACATGTTGCTGGCAATGGGTATTGCCGCGTTCTTGAGCATTGCTATAGGGGTTTATCCAGCTCCACTTTATGCAATGCTGCCCTATGAGCTGGATTACGTGCTCTACACCACGCCTCACGTGGTGACACAATTGCAACTTTTGTTTTTCTCGGCCCTTGCCTTCACGGTACTTCAGCGCACCGGCATTTATCCGCAGGGACTTCGCTCAATCAATCTCGACACCGACTGGACTTACCGTCGATTGTTACCAAAAATCATCAGCGCGGTCGGCAAACCGGCAGCAAGATTATGGGACGCTATTGTTCAGTTTTCCCTGCGGCGGATCAACAATATTATCAGCGGGCTTTATCGTACCCACGGTCCAGAGGGGCCAATTGCCAAGGCCTGGCCAACCGGGTCAATGGTCTTGTGGATTGCCATATTGCTGGCTGCGACTTTGCTCGTTTCCTTTATCGACCTTATGTGAGGAACCTCCACCCCTATCCAATTTGAGAGAGATATGACGATGGCAAAATTCGAAAAATCCAAGCAGGAATGGCAGGAAACTCTTACACCGGAGCAATATCGCGTCACCCGCGAAGAAGGCACGGAGCGCGCCTTTTCCAGCCCGCTCAATGACGAGAAACGTCAGGGCATGTTCGAATGCGTGTGCTGCGGCAAGCCACTTTTTGATGCCCGCACCAAATTTGATTCCGGCACCGGGTGGCCCAGCTATTATGCCCCGGTGGATGATGCATCCGTATCCGAACACACAGACCGCAAACTATTCATGAAACGCACCGAAGTTCGCTGTGCCGATTGCGATGCCCATCTAGGCCACGTATTCAATGATGGCCCGGCACCAACCGGTTTGCGCTATTGTATGAATGGTGCGGCCCTTACATTTACGCCCAAAGAGGATGAATGAATTTGACCTTTGATCTTTCTGCCAAAGATGCGCCCATTGCCGAACTACGCCCACAAAAAGATGTGAGGCACGGCATTGAGCGCACTGACAATTACGCCTGGTTGCGAGCAGAAAACTGGCAGGAAGTCATGCGTGACCCGGATCTGCTGCAGGAGGATATTCGCACCTATCTGGACGCTGAAAATGCCTATCAAAAAACCTTGATGGCAGACACGAGTGATCTGCAAAAACAGCTATTTGCCGAAATGAAGGGCCGCATCAAAGAAGATGACAGCTCTGTCCCCTCGCCCGATGGCGACTATTCCTATGGGGTTAAATATGTGACCGGTGGCGAGCAACCAAAATTTGTCCGTGTTGCCAAAGCAGACGGCAATGAGCAGATAATGCTTGATGGCGACAGGGAAGCGGAAGGAATAAGTTATTTTCGCATAGCATCCGCCAGTCATTCACCAAACCATCAACGCCTCGCATGGGCGGTTGATGACAAGGGGTCTGAGTTTTTCACCATGCGGGTGCGCGATATTGGAAGCGGCAAAGACCTTGCTGATGAGGTACAAGACACTGCTGGCGGCGGTGTCTGGTCTAAGAACAGCCAGCAACTTTACTATGCCAAACTGGATGAGAATCACCGGCCATCCACCTTGTATTTGCACAGGGTTGGTAGCCCGCAATCTGAAGACGTAATGATTTATGAGGAAGCGGATGCGGGCTTCTTTATGGGTGTTGGCAAAACCCAGTCAGGCGAACGCATCATCATCGACATTCACGATCATCAAACATCGGAATGCTGGCACTTTGCTGCCGATGAAGAAAAACCAAATCCCATTTGCATAGCTAAACGGGAAGTTGAGGTTGAGTATTCCGTCGATGAGGGTGATGGAAAATTTTATATTCTCACCAATGCGGATGCTGCCAAAGATTTCAAGATTGTCACAGCGCCTGTGGGTGCTCCGGGCAAGGAGAACTGGCAGGATCTGGTGCCGCATGAGGCCGGACGTCTGATCCTCAGCCACACAATTTACAAGCGCCATCTGGTCTGGTTGGAGCGGCGTGACGGGCTGCCGCGTATTGTTGTGCGCGAGCTTTCAAGCGGTGAAGAACATGCAATTTCCTTTGATGAGGAGGCCTATTCGCTTGGTCTTTCAGGCGGGTATGAATTTGATACGGACATTATCCGTTTCACGTACTCTTCCATGACCACCCCAAGCCAGACTTTCGACTATGATATGAAAACCCGTGAGCGGACCTTGCTGAAAACTCAGGAAGTTCCATCAGGCCACGAGCCGCAAGATTATATTACCCGGCGGATTTTTGCCCCATCGCATGATGGTGCAAAGGTGCCAATTTCACTGCTGTATCGTGCAGATACGACACTTGATGGCTCTGCCCCTTGTCTGCTCTATGGCTATGGCTCCTATGGTGTTTCTATTCCGGCTTCGTTTTCCACCAATGCGCTCTCGCTGGTTGATCGCGGTTTTGTCTATGCCATTGCCCATATTCGCGGTGGCATGGATAAGGGCTTTCAATGGTATGAGGACGGTAAACGCGAAAATAAACTCAATACTTTCAAAGATTTTATTGCTGCAGGCGAATACCTGATTGGCGAGAACTTCACTTCCAAAGGCAATATCATCGCGCAAGGCGGTTCGGCTGGTGGCATGTTGATGGGAGCTGTCGCCAATATGGCCCCTGAACAATATCGCGGCATCATTGCCGAGGTGCCCTTTGTTGATGTGTTAAACACGATGCTTGACGATACGCTGCCGCTCACTCCTCCTGAATGGCCGGAATGGGGCAATCCGATCGAGAGCAAGGATGACTATGATTATATAGCCGCCTATTCGCCCTATGATCAGGTATCAATACAGGAATACCCGGCAATTTTAGCGGTTGGCGGGTTGACCGATCCGAGGGTCACCTATTGGGAACCAGCCAAATGGGTGGCAAAATTGCGAACCCATAATTCAAGTTCTAATCCAATCATGTTGAAAACCAATATGGAAGCCGGCCACGGCGGCGCTTCCGGCCGCTTTGCCCGACTGGAGGAAGTTGCACTGGTTTTTGCCTTTGCCATAAAGACAGCCGGGAAGATGTAAATGAACAATCTGAGTAAATATCTGATTCTTATGACAATAATTGGTAGTTCACTGGTGAGCGTTGCTGCTATTGGTGGCACACGTTTGAAAATCAGTGTTCCTTTTGAAGGCAAAAGTGAAATTGATATTCAGGTCATGCCGGGCAATAGCGCGAGACTGGTGCTTGAAGGGGGCGCGCTTTCAATTTCCCTTCAGGATGGCAAAACCCAGGATTTATTTTCAGGCATGGTAAAAGAAGAACGCCTTTTCGGCCAATGGGGACTTCATTTTGATGATTTCAACATGGATGGCTATCAGGACTTTGCCGTTGACATTTCCTATGGCTATGGGGGCGTGAATGTCTTTTCCGATATTTATACCTTTAATGCCAATACCGGTCGTTTTGAAAAAATACTGGAAGAGGTCTCCAATATTCAGGCCGACCCTTCGACAAAAACACTGCGCACTTCAATGAAAAGCGGTCCACGATATATCTCTGAAAACTATCGCTTTACCAATGGCAAGCCCTATAAATATTCAAAACAGCTTGTCATGTTTAACGGACTGGACCTTGTAACTATTTTCGATGAACCCGGGAATGCTATCCGTAAACTTGTGGTTGATCCAGCTGATAATGAGGCAGGCTCAGGCGAGTTTCAGCCGGCTGTGCGCAAGGTTTTGACCAAGCGCGCATGGCTCTATAAATCCGCCAATGACAATGCCAAAACCAGATCTTATCTGATTGAAGGCGATGAGGTGGAAATTCATGATGCAGCGGGTGATCAATATGAATGGCTTAAAATTCACTTCAAAGCCAAGAAGAAAACCATTATCCGCTGGATGAAGGCTGAAAACCTGCTTGAAGAAGGCTTTTAAACACCATTCTTTTAATGACTTTTGCTGCAGGTAGAAAATGACTCGGAATGAGAAAAGAAAAGCCTATTAAAGGTTGAAATTTGCCATTTTCCCGACATACTGGTGTACGTAACTACATGCACTAAAATCGGGGAGAATTTTATGCTGAACATTACCAAAATCATTTTAACACTACTGCTATTTTCATCATTATCTGTATGGCAATCAAGTTTCGCAAATGCAAAATCCACAGGATGGATGAAGACCCGCGAAGTAAATCATTTCATGCGAAGCCTGGGGCGATCCAATTTATTGCCAACCAAGTTTGTTTGCAAAACAAGAAGTGAGGGGTCTGGGCCACCTTTGGTTAAAGTCACATACAGAAAAAACTCAAAAAAAAAATTCAATGGTATTGGGCTTGGGGAAACAAATATCGCGAAGTGGCAAAACCAATTCTCAAATATGGCTACAAGCCTATAAGCTACAGTAAAGCAAAAGGCTTATTAGGCAGAACCACCTATTGCGGGCTTTGGCACAAGATTTAGGCCGCCAAACTTGAAGAAACCCAAAACAGCTATTTCTTCTTTTTCTTGATGGTTTTAATCGCGGGAATGGCTTTCAGATAGGCAGCAATTGCGGCCCTGTCTGATGCCGGAATTCTCGCCATATTTTCCTGCACGTCTACCATGCTGGAACCAAAGGAATCAAAAGACGGGGTAAAACCGGATTCAAGCGCATAGGCAATATCGCTTACCTCCCACTCACCAATACCGGTTTTATGCGGGGTGATATTGGGGATAAATTCATCGCCTTCAGGCGAAGGCCCACCGGCCAGCCAACGGGAATAATCATAGCCGCCGATCAGATTTCGCGGCGTGTGACATTCGCTGCAATGGCCGGGACCATCGACCAGATATTGTCCGCGCAGAACTTCAGGGCTGGCATTGGCAATGGTCATTACCGGTTCAGGTTTGAAAAACAGGAATTTCCACAGCCCCTGGGCACGGCGTATATTGAATGGAAATGGCACATCGTGCTCGGCCACCTTGTTGGATGACTTTGGCAATGTTTTCATAAAGGCCCAAAGGTCCATAACGTCCTTATCCGTCATACGAGCATATGAGGTATAGGGAAAGGCCGGAAAATAATGACTACCATTGGGCGATACACCCTTTAGCATTGCATTGGCGAAGTCGCCCTTTGACCAACTCCCAATGCCATTTGTCTCATCGGGAGAAATATTTGGGGCAAGAAAAGTACCAAATGGTGTTTTAAACTCCAAACCACCAACAAGCTGAAGTTTAGCCTCATCCTTGGATTTGGGTGCCGCATGACAGGATGCGCAACCACCGGTCCAAAACATGATTTCGCCATTTGCCACATCGCCGTCGGGCAGCTTTGCCACCCTTTCGGCTTCAAGCACGGATGGCGCACTCAAGAACCATAAAAAACCGGCGACAACAACGCCTAGAACGACTGAAATTATCGCCAGCTTTTTTAACATCTATTTATCCCATTCAGGAGAGTCAGTTCTTTTTCACGCGGTATTCCTGGTGGCAGGCCTTGCAGTTAGCTGCAGCCTTGCCAAAGGCGACACCAAAGGCTTCCTTATCAAAGAACTCCAGTTCTTCTGGCTTTACAAAACCAGCAGAAGTATCCGCCTGAAATTTAACCAGAGCAGCATCAAACCCACCCATATCGGACCAAATTTTTGGTGATGCTGTCGTTTCCATGCCGGCTTCAGAACCTTTTGGAAACAAAGTACTATAGCTCAGAGATGCCTGGTTCATCACCCGCAACACCAATTGGCCCGCAGCCGGGCTATAGTCCATTTTACCCTTCAACATCGCCCCGCCCATTTTGGTGGCCTGAACGACATTTTGCATCACCGCCTTACGGGCAGCGATCGGATTTTCCGCGGCAATTGTTGAGCCAGCGAACAATGCAGCACCGGTTGCCAAAATAATTGCAGTTTTTTTCATTTTATTTTCTCCTAAATCGAATTTGACTGAATTTCCTGACGCGATTGGTCATTGAAGAATTTTCAATAACCACGTCAAATTAGTATCAATTCAGATTTACTCCCTCACTTTATGGTTCTTATTGATCGCCAATTCAATAAACTGTTGATTCAGAATCAATCCACAACTCTATAAATTTGTTGCCATTTTCCCAAATCACATTTTCGTTGATTGCCAACAAAAAACCGGACTTTCGCCCGGTTCTTTATTTGGTAATTTCAATCAAATCACGCAGATGCTTTTTCAAACAGCTCGCTCGCATATTCCCAATTGATCAAGCTATCAACAAAGGCTTCCAAATATTTAGGACGCGCATTGCGATAATCAATGTAATAGGAATGCTCCCAAACATCGCAGCCCAATATTGGCGTTGCACCATGCACCAACGGGTTTTCACCATTTGGTGTTTTCATGATTTCCAGCTTGCCGTCTTTCATTGCAATCCAGCACCAGCCAGAACCGAATTGTGTGGCACCGGCTGCCATGAAGTCAGCCTTGAATTTGTCATAGCCACCAAGGTCTGAATTGATTGCAGCTTCCAGTTTACCCGGAATTTTGGTGCCGCCACCATTTGGTGCCATCCAGTGCCAAAAATGCAGATGGTTATAATGCTGGGCCGCATTGTTAAACAGGCCGGCATTAGTGCCGAAGCTGGCCTTTACAATTTCTTCCAGACCATTGCCTGACATGCCGGCTGCTTCAGCCAGTTTATTGCCATTGTCAACATAGGCCTGATGATGTTTGTCATGGTGATATTCCAGCGTTTCAGCTGACATGAATTCGCCCAGCGCATCATATGCATAGGGCAGTTCTGGTAGTTCAAATGCCATCAATTATCTCCTTGATAGAACAAAATTGGCGACAGAATCCTGCCGCCATGAATGGGGTGTTCTTGTATATTGTAGTTTGAATTGGGCGTTTCAGCAATGAATTATATGGCTAATCAACACACTATAGGCAATTTATCAATTGTAGGATTTATAGGGATAATGAAAAATCAGGACCCCATTGCAGAACTCTTATCGTGTGTCGCTATGCGTGATCAGGCGGCCTTTTCCCGGCTGTTTGACACCATGTCGGCGAAACTTTTCGGCACTTCGTTTTGTATATTAGGTAATAAAGCTGATGCGGAGGACGTTTTGCAGGAGGTGTTTGTAAAAATCGGGGATAAGGTCAGCCCGCTTCCTCGCCAGGAAACGGGCTGGGGATAAATTAGCATAGTTGAGATACATAAGGGTCAGACCCCACTTTAGGCATGGGCCCAATCCCAGTACATTTTCTTGGCTTTGGCCGCCACTGGGCCGGGCTGCAACTCCCGGTCCATAAACTTGTTGATCGGCATGACTTTAGAATAATTGCCGGTAGAGAAAATCTCATCAGCTTCTTCAAAATCCTGAACCGACAATGTGGTTTCCACCACTTCAAGGCCTGCTTCACGCATTAAAATTATGCTGCGCCTGCGGGTAATGCCGGATAAAAATGTACCATTTGGTGCGGGCGTTAAGACAACACCATCCTTGACCATGAAAATATTGGCGGTTGCAAGCTCTGCCACATTGCCCAGCATATCAAGCAGCAAAGTGTTGTCATAACCTTCGGCTCGCGCCTTGGTGAGCGCGCGGGCATTGTTGGGATAAAGGCAACCGGCTTTCGCATTAACCGGCATACATTCCAGTGTCGGACGGCGGAAAGACGAGAGATTAACTGAGAACCCGGTCGGCATATCCGGCATTGGCGTATCATACAGGCAAAGGCAAAAGCGGGTGGATTCAGGATCGGCGGCCACCGCATTGGCAAGCCCGTCAACCGCCCAATACATCGGGCGAATATAGAGCGCTGTATCAGCAGAGAATTTTGCCACTCCTTCCTTGGCAAGCGAATAAATTTCATCTGAATCCATAGTAGGTTTTAAACCCAGCGCCAAGGCCGATGCGTTGACCCGCTCACAATGCAAGTCGAGATCAGGGGTAACACCTTCAAAAGAACGCGCACCGTCGAATACGGTTGTGCCAAGCCATGCCGCGTGGTCTCTCGGACCAATGATCTGCGGGTTTCCCTCATGCCAGTCGCCGTCAATATATGTCCAGGTTTCAGACCATTCTACCATTTTTCATCACTCCAAATTGAAATCTTAATGTAGTTGTAATCCTCAAATACGGCTTGACGCAATCAAATTCCTGCCGTCAAATAAAAACAAATATGGGAGAGCGATTTGACCTATAAAGCTTATATTTTTGATGCCTATGGAACTTTGTTTGATGTGCATGCGGCTGTTCGCGAATATAGCGATGAAATTGGCAGGGATGCCGCCCAATTGTCCGATATTTGGCGCATCAAACAGCTGGAATACTCTTGGATACGCGGCACAATCGGTGCCTACAAGGATTTCTGGTCGTTGACCGAACAGGCACTCGATTTTGCCTTTGAAAAGGTGCCATCTGCCGACCGCTCAACCCGCCAATCTCTGTTAGATGCCTATTGGACGCTGGATTGCTATGCCGAAGTGCCGGCGGTTCTGGCAAAGCTCAAGTCTGATGGCGCAAAACTTGCCATCCTGTCCAACGGCTCAAGCGACATGCTGGCGGCAGCGGTTAAATCGGCCGGGCTTGATGAACTTTTGGATGCGGTTATTTCCGTTGACCGGATTTCCACCTTCAAGGCAAACAGTGCGGTTTATCAAATGACCGAAGAAGAGTTTGGCATGAAAGCGGTCGAGATGTCCTATCAATCCTCCAATCGCTGGGATGTGGCGGCAGCCGTCAACTTCGGTTTTCGCACCATATGGATCAACCGAACCAAACAACCGGATGAGTATCGAGATTTTTCACCGGCTAAAGTGGTGGATGATTTAAACGGGATAATAGATTGAATTTATATCCCGTATAATTTACCAAATTTCGCATCAAGATACTTGACCAGCGCCAGTTCATCCGGCGCTTTGCCGCAGATCTTCTGCATCAAGTCCTGGGCTGAATATACATGGCCGTGTTGATGAACTTCGCGGCTCAACCAG
>Ga0256839_1004091_pt1 | contig 14489 bp, 13 predicted proteins | sample 354166metaG_FD_185968 | JGI IMG/M metagenome (GOLD analysis project Ga0256839, IMG submission 185968) | Hydrothermal vent microbial communities from Mid Atlantic Ridge, Atlantic Ocean - 354-166 | ecosystem: Environmental > Aquatic > Marine > Hydrothermal vents | place: Atlantic Ocean: Mid... | reverse complement strand
GGGGGTAAATTGTACAAACGTACGAAATGACCGGCAAAAGGCGATGCAGATGAATGACCAGATCACACCCACGGCCAGAACCCGGGTGAAACGCGGGCCCAAAAGGGTGGTTCTGGATCGCGCAAAAATCTATCAAGTCATTGATTCAACGCCGCTTTGTCACATCGCCTACCTGCTTGACGGCCAGCCGGCCCTGACCCCGACACTGCATTGGCGTGCCGGCGACCGCATCTTTTGGCACGGCTCGTCCGCCAGCCGCACCCTGCGGCGTTCAGAGAAGAATGAAATTTGTCTGAACGTAACGCGCCTGGACGGATACGTGCTGGCGCGTTCCGCTTTCCATCACTCGGTAAACTACCGTTCTGTAACGATTTTCGGCGTTCCAGAGCTGATCGAGGATGCCTCTGCCAAGGCTGACGCCTTGCAGGCAATGGTCGATCACATGATCCCCGGTCGCTGGCCCGGCCTGCGCCCGATGACCGCCAAAGAGCTCAAGGCGACCAGTGTCATGTGGATGCCGATTGACGAGGTCTCGGCCAAGGTTCGCGGTGGCGGGCCGGTCGATGATGAAGAGGACTACGGGCTGGATATCTGGGCCGGGGTGGTTCCGGTCGCGCCGCGTTTCGGGGCGCCGGTCGATGATGAAAGGCTGAAGCCCGGACTGACAGTGCCGGCGCATGTGGTGGAGAGGTTCGCCAACAACGGATAGAACCACGGGCCGTTGCAGGGGTTGCGCCCTGCGCGGCGCGCAGGCCGCGATGCCTCCGGCGGGGATATTTCAGCGAAAAAGAAACCCGGTGCGGGCGTCAGTTTCCGTCGGTTTCGGCGCTGGCAGGGGCTTCTTCGGTCAGGGCGCCATCGCTCCACTGGCCGCTGCTTTCTTCGCCCGACGCATAGCGGATGGTGCCTGCACCATCGCGTTTTCCGGCCTTGAACATGCCTTCATACACATCGCCGTTCGGATAGGTTGCAATGCCCTGCCCTTCGATTTCGCCGGCTTTCCATTCGCCGGTATATGCAAAGCCATCGGCCATTGTGATCGTGCCCTCACCCTCACGCAGGCCATTGACGAATGTTCCTTCGTAGACAGAGCCGTCCGGGTATGTGGCCCGGCCTTTTCCGTGCCGTTGACCATCTTTCCAGTCGCCGACGTATTCATAGCCGTCAGGGAAGGTCATGGTGCCGGTGCCGTGGTTCTTGGCGTTGCGGAACGTGCCTTCATAGACGATGCCGTTTGCATAGCGGGCAATGCCCTGGCCGTCGATCACCCCCGCTTTCCATTCGCCTTCGTAGGAGGAGCCGTCCGGGTAGACGATCTTGCCGGTGCCGTCCGCCAGATCATCGCGGAACTGGCCCTCGTAGACAGAGCCGTCCGGGTAGGTCACCTTGCCTTGCCCTTCGATCCGACCGTCAACCCAGTCGCCAACGTAGACATAGCCGTCGGTGCCTTCGAATGTCCCCGAGCCATGCCTTTTGTCGTTCTGGAATCGGCCGGTGAAAATGTCACCGTTTGCATAGGTCACCGTGCCCTGGCCCTGGCGCTGACCGTTCACGAATTCGCCTTCGTAGACATCACCGTTTGACTGCGTCAGCTTGCCCAGGCCATTGATCTGGCCATCTTTCCATTGGCCCTCATAGAGCAGCCCGTCCGGCATCGTCAGAATGCCAAATCCTTCGCGCTTTCCGTTCTTGAAGTCGCCCTCATAGACAGCACCGTCGGGGTAGACCACACGCCCCTTGCCCTGTTTGATCCCGTCGCCCAATCGCCTTCGTAGACATAGCGGTTCGGGCTTTCCATCCGGCCCTTTCCATGCGGTTGCGCGTCCTTGAAGGCACCTTCATAGCGCACCCCGTTGGAATAGACGACAACGCCGGTTCCGTTGATCTTGCCTTCAACCCAGTCGCCTTCGTAAGTGCTGCCATCTGCAAAGGTGATCTTGCCCCGGCCGTGCGGTTTGCCGTTTGCAAAGCTGCCTTCGTAGATCGAGCCGTTGGGGAATTTGGCCATGCCCTGGCCCGAAATCTCGCCTTCGACCCATTCGCCGGTGTATTCGTATCCGTTTGGCAACCGGTAAGTGCCCGTGCCGTGTTGTTTTCCGTCCTTGAAGGTGCCTTCGTAGACGCCGCCTTCTTCGTACTGTTTGGTGATGATGGTGTCGTTCTGCTGCGCCATGGCCGCGCCCGCAAACAACATCATGCAGCCGGTTCCGATTTTCAGCGCCTTGGCGCAACCCCTGAACTTCAACACGTTAGCCCCCTGCCGTCCGATACTGCGGCTGTCTGGCAAAGACTAATTGAGCGGCCATGAACTGACAAGTTTTTTGCAGCCGGAACCGGTTTGGGCGGGCTTTCCCTTGCCGGCAACTCTGATAAGAGTGCTGCACGCAACTGCAATGGAAGAACGGATGGCCCGGACTTTTCGCCTGACACTGGCACAGCTGAACCCGACAGTCGGCGACATCGCCGGCAATGCAGGACTGGCCCGTTCAGCCTGGGAGGAAGGCCGGGCACAAGATGCCGACATGGTCGCGCTGAGCGAGATGTTCATTACCGGATACAATACGCAGGATCTGGTGATGAAGCCGGCTTTTGCCGCGGCTGCCGAAGCGGCGATCGAAGCCCTGGCGGCTGATTGTGCCGACGGTCCGGCACTTGCCATCGGCGGGCCGCACCGCCAGGATGGCAAGCTGTTCAACGCCTATCACATCCTGAAGGGCGGGCAGGTGATCAGCCGCGTTCTCAAGCACCACCTGCCGAATGAGACGGTTTTCGATGAGGTCCGCATTTTTGACGCCGGTCCGCTTGGCGGGCCGTACAGCGTCTCCAACACCCGCATCGGATCGCCGATCTGCGAGGATGCGTGGCATTCCGATGTTGCCGAGACGCTGGCCGAAACGGGGGCCGAATTTCTGCTGGTCCCCAATGGCTCGCCCTACTACCGCAACAAGATGCAAGACCGCTTCAATGTGATGGTGGCGCGCGTTGTCGAAACCGGTTTGCCGCTGATCTATCTCAACATGGTGGGCGGGCAGGACGATCAGGTGTTCGACGGGGCTTCCTTCGTGCTGAACCCGGGCGGCGAGCTGGCGGTCCAGTTGCCCGATTTTGATGAGACCATGATCACGGTCGAACTGGAAGAAACCGCTGACGGTTGGCGGGCGAAGAAAGGCGATCTGGCGCATATTCCCGACGAGTGGGAGCAGGACTACCGTGCCATGGTCGAAAGCCTGCGCGACTATTTCCGCAAGACCGGGTTCACGAAATGCCTGCTTGGGCTTTCGGGCGGGATTGACAGCGCGCTGGTGGCAACCATCGCCGCCGATGCGTTGGGGCCGGAAAACCTGCGCTGCGTGATGCTGCCGTCGCAATACACCGCGCAAAGTTCATTGGACGATGCGCGCACGGTGGCCGAAAACCTTGGTTGCCGATACGACACCATTCCAATCGCCCAAAGCCGCGCCGCGGTGACCGACACGCTTGCGCCACTCTTCGAAGGGCTGCCGCCCGATGTCACGGAAGAAAACATCCAGTCGCGCCTGCGCGCGCTTTTGCTGATGGCGCTCAGCAACAAGTTCGGGGAAATGTTGCTGACAACCGGCAACAAATCGGAAGTCGCGGTTGGCTATGCGACTATTTATGGCGATATGGCGGGCGGGTATAACCCATTGAAAGACATGTACAAGACGCGGGTTTTCGAAACCTGCCGCTGGCGCAATGCCAACCATCGCCCATGGATGAAGGCACCGCCCGGCGAGATGATCCCGACGCGTGTGATCGACAAGCCGCCCTCGGCGGAGTTGCGCGAAGACCAGAAGGACGAAGACAGCCTGCCACCCTATGATGTGCTTGACGCGATCCTGACCGAGTTGGTGGACAACGAGGCCTCGGTCGCCGAGATCGTGGCCATGGGCTTTGACCGTGACACCGTGAAACGGGTGGAGCATTTGCTCTATATCTCTGAATACAAGCGTTTTCAGTCGGCGCCGGGCACGCGCCTGACCAAGCGAAGCTTCTGGCTGGACCGGCGCTATCCGATCGTCAACCGCTGGCGCGACCCGGGCTAAAGCGGCGCCAGTTCGCACCGGTCCAACAAGCGCAGCACATCTGCGGGCCGGCAAAGCTCGGTCGCATCGGTCAGCACGGTTGCGCTGGCGGCGGCCACGCCGTGTCTCAGGGCAGTGGGCCTGTCAGCACCCTGCGCCAGCGCAAGGACCATGCCGGCCACGAAGCTGTCTCCGGCCCCGACCTTGCTGCGCACCTCGTCGACTTCGCAGCAGCAGTGATGAGCGCCGGCGCGGTCGACCATGACAGACCCTTCCGCGCCGCGGGCCACGACCACCAGTTCGGCAACACCGCGTTCGACCAGATCGCGGGCAAACGTGGCGGTCGCGGCGATATCGGGCAGGGGGTGTCCGGCCAGGCCGGCAGATTCGGCCGCGTCCATACGCAACATGAACAGACCGCAGGGCTCATCGACCAGGGCCTGCAGGGTTTCGCCCGAAACATCGGCAGCAAGGCGCACGTCGCTTGTGGGCAACTGCTTTTTCAGGTCAGCGATGAAAGTCGGGGGCACGCCGGGCGGGTTGCTGCCGCTGATCACGACAATCGAGGGGCCTGCCAGCGACGCGCAAATCAGGTCGCGAACTTCTCTGACGCGCTCTGTGCGCCACTCGGGCCCGGGCAGGACAAACCGGTATTGCGCACCGTTTTCCCGGTCGGTCACGCTCAGGCTCTGGCGGGTTTCCGAATCGATGTGAAACGGGACAAGGTCGATGCCTTCGTGTTGCAGGATCGAGGCCAGCTTGAGCCCCACGGCTCCGCCAATGGCCGCAAGCGCCCGGCTGCCGCCGCCAAGATAGGCGATGGCGCGCGACACGTTCAGCCCGCCGCCGCCGGCGTCGGTCACCGGGGTTTCGCATCGCAGCTTGGGGCCGGGGCGAATGTGGGCGGTATAGGTCGAAAGGTCCAGCGCGGGGTTGAGCGTGACCGTCAGGATGTCTTGCACGTGCAGTGGCTCCGGGTGTCTTGCGGTCTGCGCAGTGTTCAACGGGGCGGGGCCGTTGACCAGAGCCAATTTCGGATAGCGCCCGGTTTGTGCCCGCCAATTTGCCACGCAGGCGGAAACAGAGCATTGTCGAGCGATGGCGACCCGCAAGACACTGACCTTGACCTTGACCGATGGCCGAACATGCCGGGCAACCGACATCTCAGGTGGCGATGGCGGGTTTGCGATCCTGCTGCCGGGCCTCAACTATTCGTGCCGTGATCCGCTGCTTGCCGGGGTTTCCGGGGCACTGCAACAGCGTGGCTATCGGGTTTGGGAGGTCGCGTTTTCCTACAACGACGGTCTGTCATTCAAGGCGCTTTCGGATGATGCCCGCATCGCGGCCATCGAGCGCGACGGTCGCGCCATTCTGAAGCGCGTGCTCGAGGAAGTCGGCAGGCCGCTGGTGCTGGTGGGCAAGTCGCTTGGCACCGTGTCGCTTGGCGCGATGGTAGGCGCGTTGCCGGAAAAGACCCGGCTGATCTGGCTGACGCCAAGCCTGACGGGCACGCGGCTCTTGCAGCGCATGCGGGCGTGTTCGCACGAGGGGCTTTCGGTGATCGGATCGGAAGATGTGTCGACCACGATCACCCGCGGCGCAGACTACCGTTCCATCGCGCCGCTTGCCCATGTGGAAGTGCCGGGCATGGACCACGGCTGGCATCACGAAGGCGGTGAAATGGCAACCCGCAAGGGGCTGTTCACCGCATTGGCGGTGATCGGAAACTGGCTGGATGCACTGGCTCAACTGGACAAAACCCGCCCGGTGTGAAAAACGGCAACACCCATTCGGAGTTGAACCATGACCACCACGCGTTTCGCCCCATCCCCCACGGGATACCTGCACATCGGCAACCTGCGCACCGCGCTGTTCAATTACCTGATTGCGCGCAAGGGGCAGGGCAGCTTCATTCTGCGTATCGACGACACCGACGCCGAGCGCTCGAAGCCGGAATATGAAGAGGCGATCAAGGAAGATCTGAACTGGCTCGGGCTGCACTGGGACCGGCTGGAACGCCAGTCCACCCGGCTTGACCGCTACGAGGCCGCCGCCGACCAACTGCGCGCGGCGGGGCGGCTTTACGAATGTTTCGAGACGCCGACCGAACTGGATCTGAAACGAAAGAAACAGCTGAACATGGGCCGGCCGCCGGTCTATGACCGCTCGGCGCTGGCGCTTTCCGACGCCGAAAGGGACCGCCTGCGCGCCGAACGCGGCCCCGGTCACTGGCGGTTCAAGCTCGACCAAGAGCGCATCGAATGGGACGACGGCATCCTCGGCCCGCTTTCGATTGACGCCGCCAGTGTGTCTGATCCGGTGCTGATCCGCGGCGACGGGCAGTTTCTTTATACGCTGGCCTCGGTCTGCGACGACATCGACCACGGGATCAGCGACGTGGTGCGCGGCTCGGACCATGTGACCAATACCGCGACGCAGATCCAGATCATCCGGGCGCTGGGGGGCAAGGTTCCGCGCTTTGCCCACCATTCGCTGCTGACCGGCCCGCAGGGCGAGGCGCTGTCCAAGCGGCTGGGCACGCTGTCGCTGCGTGACCTGCGCGCGCGCGGGGTCGAGCCGATGGCGCTGCTTTCGCTGATGGCCCGGCTCGGCTCTTCCGACCCGGTGGAGTTGCGCCGGTCGATGGAGGAACTGGTCGAAGGCTTCGACATTTCGCGTTTCGGTGCCGCCCCGACCAGGTTCGACGAACAGGATCTGTTCCCGCTTACCGCCCGATACCTGCAATCCCTGCCGCTGTCGTCGGTGGCCGACAGGGTGCGGGCGCTTGGCGTGCCGGACGATCTGGCCGAACACTTCTGGAACGTGGTGCGCGACAACATCACCACGCTGAACGACATGGACGAGTGGTGGGCGCTGTTCCGCGACGGGGCGCAGGCGCTGGTCGATGAGGAAGACCGCGACTTCGTGGAGCAGGCCTTTGCGCTCCTGCCCGACCCGCCCTACGATGAAACCACCTGGGCCAGCTGGACCGCTGCGGTGAAAGAAAAGACCGGGCGCAAGGGGCGCGGGTTGTTCATGCCTCTGCGCAAGGCCGTGACCGGGCGCGAACGCGGGCCGGAAATGGCGGACGTAATGCCCTTGCTGCAAAAGAAACCGACGCTTTAATCGCGCCCAAACCAGGCTTCGATACGCGTGCGCAGGTGCTCCCAGACAGCCGGGGCGCCGCGGCGCACCTTGACCCCGACGCGGCTGTCGAGCTGCTCCGGCGTCACCGCGTAGTCGATCCACGACCGCCCGCCGCTCTCCAGGTTCGACATCACCGGCTGCACCCGGTCGATGGACTTGGCAAACACCGCATCGTCGCTCCGGGCGGCCTCGAATTCTTCCCAAAGGGCGCGCAACTCGCGCCCCTGATCGGCGGGCAGCAGGGCAAACAGACGGTCCGCCGCCTCTTGCTCGATACGCGCCTGCTCGGCCGGGTCGTGGTCGCCGTGGATCGGGGCATCGCCCGCGTCGATTTCGACCAGATCGTGGATCAGCAGCATGCGGATCACTCGGTCAATGTTCACCGGCCGGGCCGCGTGCTCGGCCATGACCAGCGCGTAAAGCGCGATGTGCCAGCTGTGTTCGCCCGAGTTTTCATGCCGCGAACCGTCATGCAGGGTGGTGCCGCGCTCCACGGTCTTGAGCTTGTCGGCCTCGTTGAGAAAGGCGAACTGCGCGTCCAGCCGCCCGGCGGTCATGATGTCACCCTTGCGTTCACTTCGCCCAGCCAGTGATCCACCAGCGCCGTCAGATCGGCACCGGCGGGCTGCGCGCGCGGATACCTCGGCGCGGCGCGGTCGTCGATCACCGGGGCGTCCCAGCCTTCGGTGGTTTCGAAGAAGTCACGCACCCCGGCCTCGCCGTATTCGCGCAGGTAGCCCTGGGCCACCACGTCGATATAGCTGAGCAGGAGCACATGCCCTTGGCCCCCGTCATCATGCGCGGGCGCAATGGCAAAGACGTTGATTTCGACGGGGGCCGGCAGCGGATGGTCGACCAGCTGTGATACATCGGTGCGGGTGTAGGCATATTCGCGCCGGTCCAGTTCCGGGGCTTGGCGTGGCACGCCAAGCACCAGCCCTTTCAGATCGTGCCCCGGCTCGGGCATCGCGTTCAGAAAGGCAACCTCGCGCAGCGTGGTATGGCGCCATGCCCGTCGCCAACCCGAAAGCGTGGCCCTGTGCGCGGCCTCGTAATCATGCGTCGCGCGGTTCACCAGAGAACCGTAGCCGAATATGAATGTCTCGCTCATGGCGCCGGTATCGCGCGACACGGCGGCACAATCAACCGCCCGCCCGAACTTCATCTTGCCCAAATACTCCCTGCGCGGAGCGCACCGGAGGCCCCGACAGGGGCCGACAGGAAAACCGCGCGCCCCGCCAGGGGCGCTCCGATCGACAGCCTGCATACCATCGCACACGCGGGGTTGTCTCGGCGCGCCGCCTCGGCTAGCCTCGGCCTCGTCAGCGCAGGGAGAATCTGGCGAACGCCAGTGCCGAAGGAGCAACCGCCCCGGAAACTCTCAGGCTCTTGGACCTGTGTTGGACGAGACACTCTGGAGAGAGGTGCCTCATGCACCCGCCGAAGGGATAGCGTTCTCAGGCGAAAGGACAGAGGGGGCATCGAAAGGGTAGCTGGGCTGCCTGTTTGGTGCCGGATTGCGACAAGCCGGCGAGTTTGAAAGAGGGGCGGCATGGCCGATCTGAAACGCACGGTTTTCTTCGATCTTCACAATGAACTCGGCGCGAAAATGGTCCCGTTTGCGGGCTATGAAATGCCGGTGCAATACAAGCTCGGGGTGATGAAGGAACACCTGCACACCCGCGCCAGCGCCGGGCTCTTTGACGTCAGCCACATGGGGCAGGTGATTTTGCGCCCGCGCTCGGGCGATCTGGCGGATGTGGCCGCCGCGCTGGAGGCGCTGGTGCCGGTCTCGGTGCTGGGGCTGAAGGAGGGGCGCCAGCGTTACGCGATGTTCACCAACGATGCCGGCGGCATCCTGGACGACCTGATGGTGGCCAACCGTGGCGACCACCTGTTCCTCGTGGTCAATGCCGCCTGCAAGGAGGCCGACATCGCCCATCTGCGCGCGCATCTGTCGGACGCCTGCGAGATCGAGGTGATCGAGGATCGCGCGCTTGTCGCGCTGCAGGGGCCGGCCGCGGAAAAGGCGCTGTCGCGGCTGAACCCTTACGCGGCGGGGATGCGTTTCATGGACAGCGCCAACCTTGGGTTCTTCGGGGAAGAGTGCTGGGTCTCGCGCTCGGGCTATACCGGCGAGGACGGCTACGAGGTTTCGGTGCCCAATGGCAAGGCGGTCGACCTGGCCCGCGCGCTGCTGGAAATGGACGAGGTCGAGGCCATCGGGCTTGGCGCACGCGACAGCCTGCGCCTGGAAGCGGGGCTGTGCCTTTACGGCCACGACATCGACGAGACCACCAGCCCGGTCGAGGCGGCGCTGGAATGGGCGATCCAGAAGGTTCGGCGCAAGGGCGGCGCGCGCGAGGGCGGGTTTCCGGGGGCCGCGCGTATTCTCGATGAGTTGGAAAACGGCACGACGCGCCGGCGCGTCGGCATCCTGCCCGAAGGCCGCGCGCCGATGCGCGAGGGCACCGGGCTGTTTGCCGATGCCGAGGGAGGCGCGGCGATCGGGACCGTGACATCTGGCGCCTATGGGCCCTCGATCGAACGACCGATGGCGATGGGCTATGTTGAAATTGACCACGCGGTTGACGGCACGCAGATTTTCGGCGAGGTGCGCGGCAAGCACCTGCCGGCCATTGTTTCGCCGCTGCCGTTCCGGCCGTCGAACTACAAACGTTGAGCATGAGGAGAGACAGATGAAATTCACCGAGGAACATGAATGGCTCGAGGTCGAGGACGACCTTGTTGTGGTCGGCATCACCGAGCATGCCAGCGAACAGCTGGGCGACATCGTTTTCGTCGAGGTGCCCGAGGCCGGCACCACCGTGACCAAGGGCGACGAGGTGGTAGTGATCGAAAGCGTCAAGGCGGCGTCCGACATCCTGGCGCCGCTGGATGGCGAGATCGTCGAGGCCAATGGTGCGCTTGAGGAGAACCCGGGGCTGGTCAACGAGGACCCCACCGGCAAGGGCTGGTTCTTCAAGATGAAGGTCGAGGACCTTTCGGCGCTGGACGACTACATGGATGAAGCCGAATACAAGGACTTCATCGGCTGACGTGATGGCCCGGCCACGGCCGGGCCATGCTTTCGGCGAGGATATTTTTGAAAAGAAGAAGGGGGCGGGGGCTCTCTTCTCGATGCGAGGACCGGTCATGCCTTTTGAGCCCACGGACTACCTGCCCTACGATTTCGCCAACCGCCGCCACATCGGGCCGAGCCCGGCCGAGATGGCGGAGATGCTCGAGGTTCTGGGGGTGACGTCACTCGATGAACTGATCGAGCAGACGGTGCCCGAAAGCATCCGGCAGGCCGAGCCGCTGGATTTCGGCAAGCCGAAGAGCGAACGCGGGCTGCTTTACGAAATGCGCCAGGTGGCGAAGCAGAACAAGGTGTTCACCACCATGATCGGCATGGGCTATCACGGCACGGTTACGCCGCCGGCGATCCAGCGAAATATCCTGGAAAACCCGGCGTGGTATACCGCCTACACGCCCTATCAGCCCGAGATCAGCCAGGGGCGGCTGGAAGCGTTGTTGAATTACCAGACGATGATCACCGACCTGACCGGGCTCGATATCGCCAACGCCTCCTTGCTCGACGAGGCAACGGCGGCGGCCGAGGCGATGACCATGGCGCAGCGGGTGGCGAAATCAAAGGCCACGGCATTTTTCGTCGATGAAAACTGTCATCCGCAGAACATCGACGTGATCCAGACCCGCGCCGCCCCGCTGGGGATCGAGGTGATCGTTGGCGCGCCGGAAGATCTGAAGGCCGAAAAGGTTTTCGGGGCGGTGTTCCAGTATCCGGGCACCTACGGGCACTTGCGCGATTTCACCGAGCAAATGGACGAGTTGCACGAGGCCAGGGCAGTTGGCATCGTGATTGCCGACCCGATGGCCTTGACGCTGCTCAAGGAGCCCGGCGCCATGGGGGCGGACATCGCCGTGGGCTCGACCCAGCGTTTCGGGGTGCCGCTGGGTTTTGGCGGGCCGCATGCCGCCTACATGGCCTGCAAGGACAAGATGAAACGTGCCATGCCCGGACGCATCGTCGGGGTGTCGGTGGACAGCCACGGGCACCCGGCCTATCGGCTTTCGCTGCAGACCCGCGAACAGCACATCCGCCGCGAGAAGGCGACCAGCAACGTGTGCACCGCGCAGGCGCTGCTGGCGGTGATGGCCAGCTTTTACGCGGTGTTTCACGGCCCCGAGGGGCTCAAGGCCATCGCCCAGCGCATCCACCGCAAGACCGACCGGCTGGCGCGCGGGCTGGAGGCCGGGGGCTTCAAGGTGGAGCCCGAGTATTTCTTTGATACCTTCACCGTCGATGTCGGCCCGATGCAGGGTGTGATCTACAACGCCGCGCTGGCCGAGCACATCAACCTGCGCAAGATTGGCGACACGCGCCTTGGCATCACGCTGGACGAAACCGTGCGGCCCGGAAACCTTGAAGCGGTCTGGCGCGCGTTCGGGCTGAACCACAGCCGCGACGATTTTCCGGCCGATTATCACCGGATTGACCCGAAGCTGGGCCGCAAGAGCGACTACCTCACACATCCGGTTTTTCACATGAACCGGGCGGAAACCGAGATGATGCGCTACATGCGGCGCCTTGCCGACCGCGACCTTGCGCTGGACCGGGCGATGATCCCGCTGGGCTCTTGCACCATGAAGCTGAACTCGGCGGCCGAGATGATGCCGATTTCCTGGCCCGAATTTGCCAACATCCACCCGTTCGCGCCGCGCGACCAGGTGCAGGGCTATTGCCAGATGATCGACGACCTGTCGGAAAAGCTGTGCGAGATCACCGGCTACGATGCCATGTCGATGCAGCCCAATTCGGGCGCGCAGGGCGAATACGCGGGCCTGCTGACCATCCGCGCCTGGCACCGCGCGCGCGGCGAGGATCAGCGCAACATCTGCCTGATCCCGGTATCGGCGCATGGCACCAACCCGGCCAGCGCCCAGATGGCGGGGATGAAGGTGGTGGTCGTGAAATCCGACGATCATGGCAATATCGACCTGGTGGATTTCCGCGCCAAGGCCGAAGCCGCCGGTGAAAACCTGGCCGCCTGCATGATCACCTATCCTTCGACGCATGGCGTGTTCGAGGACACGGTGCGCGAGGTCTGCGCCATCACCCATGAATTCGGCGGGCAGGTCTATATCGACGGGGCAAACCTGAATGCCATGGTCGGGCTGGTCAAGTTTGGCGAAATCGGCGGCGATGTCAGCCACCTGAACCTGCACAAGACCTTTGCCATCCCGCATGGCGGCGGCGGGCCGGGCATGGGGCCGATCGGGGTCAAGGCGCATCTGGCGCCGTTTCTGCCGGGTCATTTCACCCTTGAGGGGCGCGAGGGGCCGGTGTCGGCGACGCCCTACGGCAGCGCCTCGATCCTGCCGATCAGCTGGGCTTATGTGCAGATGATGGGCGGCGCGGGGCTGACCAATGCCTCCAAGGTCGCGATTCTCAACGCCAACTACATCGCCAAGCGGCTGGAGGGGGCCTATGACATCCTGTTCAGGGGCGAGAACGGGCGGGTGGCGCATGAATGCATCCTTGACACCCGGCCCTTTGCCGAGAGCGCCCATGTGACGGTGGACGACATTGCCAAGCGGCTGATGGACTGCGGCTTTCACGCCCCGACCATGAGCTGGCCGGTCGCCGGCACGTTGATGGTGGAGCCGACCGAAAGCGAAACCAAGGCCGAGCTGGACCGGTTCTGCGATGCGATGCTGGCGATCCGCGCGGAAATCGAGGCGGTGGAAAAGGGCGCGATGGACGCGGAAAACAACCCGCTGAAGAACGCCCCGCACACGGTGCAGGATCTGGTGGCCGACTGGGACAGGCCCTATTCGCGTGAACAGGGCTGCTTTCCGCCGGGGGCTTTCCGGGTCGACAAATACTGGCCGCCGGTTGGCCGTGTCGACAATGTCTATGGCGACCGGCATCTGGTGTGCACCTGCCCGCCGCTTGAGGACTACGCGCAGGACTGACGTGACAGTGACGCCGGGGCTGGCGGCCGGCGATGCACCAGGAAAAGTGGATCTTGTTGTTCAATGCGCAGCTTTGTCGCAATACCGTTGCCCGAACCCCTTCTCGATGCGCTGGAAAGGTTGCAACGCACCATCCCGGCCGGCCGGCTGTCTTCGCGCAACACGCTTCACCTGACGCTTGCCTTCGTGGGCGAGCATCCGCAGGCCGCTATCGAGGCGCTGCACGATGAGCTGTCGCTGATCGACCTGCCAAGCATGGAAATCCGTCTGGCCGGGCTTTCGACTTTCGGCAAGCGGTCGCCCTCGGTCCTGTTTGCGGATGTGGTCGGCACCCCCGGTCTTTCCGCGTTGCACCAGTCGGTCAGGGCAGCCATGCGTCGGGCCGGCCTGCCGATCCCGCGCGAACGATACAGGCCGCATGTCACGCTCGCCCGGTTTGCTCCTGGGTTGAGTACCGAAACGAGCGACAGGATCCTGGCATTCGTCGGCGAGAATGCGGGGTTCCGGGCATCTGCGTTTTTCCCGGATGACTTTGTCTTGTATGAATCGATACTTCGGCCGGAAGGGGCGATACATGAAGAACTTGCGCGCTATCCGCTGAAGGCGGAACGCTGAAAGGTATCATATGCGATTCAATTGGGTTCCATATGCAGTTTCCAGCCGAAACCGGCCGCCACGCACCTGCCGCATGACCCATTGAAAGCGGGCTGGCGCCCCTTATATCGATGCAAACAATTTTGAAGAGGAGGGCCCGATGGCCGATGCCGTGAAACTCACCTGCCCCCAGTGTGGGCAGGTCAACCGGATACCGCGCGACAAGCTTGCCGCCGGGCCGAAATGTGGAACCTGCGGAGCAAGACTTGCAGACGGAAAAGTGGCCGAGGTCGAACCGGGCACTCTGAAGAAAATGATCAAGAACGACGACATACCGCTGATCGTCGATTTCTGGGCGCCTTGGTGCGGCCCCTGCCGGATGATGGCCCCCGAGTTTGCCAAGGCCGCCCAGGCGCTGGCGCCGAATGTGCGCTTTGCCAAGATCAACACCGAAGATTTTCCGCAGGTTTCTGCCGAACGGGGTATCCGTGGCATCCCGTTGCTGATTCTCTTCGAAAAGGGCAAGGAAGTTGACCGGCTGCCGGGAGCGCGCCCGGCCAAGGACATTGAAGCCTTCGTGCGCTCCAAGGTAAAATCCGCCTGACGCGCCCTTGACATTGACGGCGCGAAAGCCAATTTTTCGCGCCGTTGGGGCCGTAGCTCAGTTGGGAGAGCGCGTCGTTCGCAATGACGAGGTCAAAA
>Ga0256839_1004090_pt1 | contig 14492 bp, 17 predicted proteins | sample 354166metaG_FD_185968 | JGI IMG/M metagenome (GOLD analysis project Ga0256839, IMG submission 185968) | Hydrothermal vent microbial communities from Mid Atlantic Ridge, Atlantic Ocean - 354-166 | ecosystem: Environmental > Aquatic > Marine > Hydrothermal vents | place: Atlantic Ocean: Mid... | reverse complement strand
GCCATCACCAGCGGCGATTGCGCCCCCTCGCGTGCCATTTGCAATGCCATTACCAGATTTTCAGGGAAAAACGGTGTATCGGCGGCGGCGGTGACAATATATTCCACCCCCTGCCCGTGCGCCCAGTCCATTCCGGCCAGCACCCCGGCCAGCGGCCCGACAAACCCGTCGATAGAATCCGCCACCACGGGCAGGCCGAACTCCGCAAACCGTGCCGGATCGCCGTTGGCATTCAACACAAGCTCCGAGACCTGCGGGCGCAGCCGGTCGATTACATGGGCAAGCAAGGGTTTGTCGCCAAGCGATAACAACGCTTTGTCCCCGCCGCCCATGCGTGAGGATTGCCCACCCGCCAGAATAACCCCTGCCGGTTTCATTTGCGATGCCCCTTGCGCGGCTCGTCCGGCACGGTGTCGATATCGGCATCGCGTACCAGCCGCTCCTCGCCGCTCAGGCAGATAAACCGTTTGCCGCGCATCCGCCCGATAACCGTCAGGCCGACCTGCCGCGCGATCTCGACACCCCATGCAGTGAAACCCGAGCGCGACGCCAGCACCGGAATACCCATCAGCGCCGTCTTGATCACCATCTCCGAAGTCAAACGGCCGGTGGTATAGAGGATCTTGTCGGCGGGCGTGGTCCCCTCCATCATCATCCAGCCCGCGATTTTGTCCACGGCGTTGTGCCGGCCCACATCCTCCATATACACCAGCGGCCGGTCGCGATGGCAAAGCACCGAACCATGGATGGCCCCTGCCTGCAAATAAAGGCTGGGCATGGTGTTGATCTGCTGCGCAAGCGCATAAAGCCAGCTCGTGCGCAATTCCACCTGCGGCAGTTGCACGGCCTCCAGCCCCTCCATCATATCGCCGAACACCGTGCCGACAGCGCAGCCCGAGGTGCGGGTCTTTTTCTTCAGCTTTTCCTCGTAATCGGTCCGGCGTTCGGTGCGCACCACGACGGTTTCGATCTCGTCGTCATAGTCCACGCGGGTAATGACATCATCCGGCAGAAGCATCCCCTGATTGCGCAGATAGCCGACCGCCAGATATTCAGGATAGTCCCCGATGGTCATCGCCGTCACGATCTCTTGCGCGTTCAGGTATATAGTCAGGGGGCGCTCCTCGACCACGCGGATCTCGCACGGGATGCCGTTCTGGTCGATGCCCGAAACCGCCCGCGTCAGGCGCGGATTGTCCGGGTCCGGTTGTATCAGCAAATCTGTCGCCACGTCGCTAAACTCTTGATTGGTCAAACGGGATTATCCCCGATATATCGCAAGGGAATGTGAAGCATGGGGGCGGATATGTCCATAACCGGAAAAACCTATTGGCGCGGATTTCGCGACGGCGCACCGTTTATTCTGGTGATCGCCCCCTTCGGCCTGTTGTTCGGCGTGGTCGCGACCGAGGCCGGCTTCAACCTGCTGGAAACCATGGCGATGACCGTACTCGTCATTGCCGGCGCGGCGCAGTTCGCTGCCGTGCAGTTGCTACAGGACAATGCGCCGGTGCTGGTGATCGTGTTGACCGGACTGGCCATCAACCTGCGTATGGCGATGTATTCGGCCTCGCTGACGCCGCATCTGGGCAAGGCGCCGTTCTGGCAGCGGGGTTTTATCGCCTATTTCATGGTCGATCAGGCCTACGGAGTCTCGATCGTGAAATACGAGGCAGAACCGGACATGACTCTTGCACAGAAGGTCGCCTATTATTTCGGCGTGATCAGCCCGATTGCCCCGATGTGGTATGGCTTCACCCTGCTCGGGGCGCTGGCCGGTTCGGCCATTCCCGATGAATACGCGCTGGATTTTGCCATTCCCATCACCTTCCTCGCCATGGTCGCCCCCGCCCTGCGCAGCCTGCCGCATGTGGCGGCGGCCATCGTGTCGGTCGTGGTGGCGCTGGCACTGTCGTGGATGCCCTATAACCTGTGGCTGATGATCGCCGCCGTGCTGGCCATGATGACCGGCGCGCGCATCGAGAAATGGCAGGAGAGTCGCGCATGAGCACCCTCGACATCTGGTTGACCATCGTTTTCCTCGGCCTTGGCACCTATCTGTTACGCCTGTCGTTCATCGGGCTGATCGGCTCGCGCAAGCTGCCGGAATGGGTAATGCGCCACCTGCGGTACGTCCCCGTGGCCGTCATGCCCGGCCTGATCGCTCCGCTGATCGCCTGGCCACAAGCCACCGGCGGGCAGATCGACCCCGCGCGCCTGTCGGCCGCCGCCGTGTCGCTGTTCATCGGGGCCTATTTCAAAAGCGTCATCGGCTCGATTGTCGGGGGCATGGCAACACTTTACCTTACGCTTTACCTGATTGGCTAAAGCGGCAACGCTGTGGTCTTGAACACCGTACGCAGGGCAAAACTCGACTGCATCTGCGATACCCCGGGCAAGCGGGCCAGATACTGCCGGTGGATGCGGGCGAAATCGTCCGTATCCGCCGCCACCACCTTCAACAGGTAATCCGCCGTGCCCGCCATCAGATGACATTCCAGCACATCGGGGATGCGGCGCACAGCGGCCTCGAACCGCTCCAGCAACTCGTCGGCCTGCCCCGACAGCGTAATCTCCACAAACACGGTCGAAGGACGATCCACCGCGCGCGGGTCCAGCAGCGCGACGTAATCCTTGATGATGCCTTCCTGTTCCAGCCGTTGCACACGACGATGACAGGCCGAGGGTGAAAGGTTCACTTTTTCGGCCAGTTCCGCATTGGACATCCGCCCCTTGCGCTGCAGGGCTTCGAGAATCTTGATATCGAGCGCATCCATTCGACTCATTGCAATAATCCACGCCTTGTTGGCAATTTCTTCGCTGTTTATTCGAATATTTCTGCATTGCACAATAGATATTCGCGATGCAATTGCAAACATCCTGCGACATGTTGTCAATACACCCCAACCCAGCATGAGGCCCAAAATGCTTATCGGATGTCCCACAGAAATCAAAAATCAGGAATATCGCGTCGGAATCACCCCCGCCGCCGCACACGAGGCCGTTGCCCACGGGCACCAGGTTATCATCCAGAAAGGGGCCGGCGAAGGAGCCGGTTTCCCCGACGCGGAATACATCGCCGCCGGCGCGGAAATCGCCGATACCGCTGCCGAGATTTTCGAACGCGCCGAAATGGTCGTGAAAGTCAAGGAACCGCAGGCCGTGGAGCGCAAGCAACTGCGCAAAGGGCAAATCCTGTTCACCTATTTGCACCTCGCCCCCGATCCGGAGCAGACCAAAGACCTGCTGGAAAGCGGCGTCACGGCCATTGCCTATGAAACTGTCACCGACCGCAACGGCGCGCTACCGCTGCTGGCCCCGATGTCCGAAGTCGCCGGTCGTCTGGCCCCGCAGGTCGGCAGCTGGACTCTGCAAAAGGCCAACGGCGGGCGAGGCGTTCTGATGGGCGGCGTGCCGGGCGTTGCACCGGCCAAGGTCGTTGTTCTGGGCGGCGGTGTCGTCGGCACCCATGCGGCGAAAATCGCGGCCGGTATGGGTGCAGATGTGACGGTGCTGGACCTGTCCCTGCCGCGCATGCGCTACCTCGACGATGTCTTCGGCGGGGATTTCAAGACCCTCTATGCCTCGAAGGGCAATACTGCCGAGATGGTCGCAGGGGCCGACATGGTTATTGGTGCCGTGCTGATCCCGGGCGCCGCCGCCCCGAAACTGGTGACCCGCGATATGCTGAAAACCATGAAGACGGGCGCGGTTCTGGTAGATGTGGCGATTGATCAGGGCGGGTGTTTCGAGACCTCGCATGCCACCACCCATGACGACCCGATCTACGAAGTCGACGGCATCATGCACTATTGCGTGGCCAATATGCCGGGGGCCGTTGCCCGCACCTCGACGCAGGCGCTGGGCAATGCCACCATGCCTTTCATGATCGCGCTGGCCAACAAGGGCTGGAAACAGGCCTGTGCTGATGATCCGCACCTGGCCAACGGGCTGAACACCCATGCGGGCCACCTGACCTACGCCGCTGTGGGCGAAGCGCTGGGGATCGAAACGATCACTCCTGAAGAGGCTCTGAAGATATAAACAAAAGGCCCGCCGGAATGTTTCGGCGGGCCTTTCTCGTTATGCAGACTGCGTTTTCAGCAAATCCCGGATTTCCGCCAACAGCTCTTCCTGCGTTGGACCTTTCGGCTCTTCCGGCGCGGGCTCCTCGGCCGGTTTTTCAGCAGCGGCCTTGGCCTTGTTGACCGCCTTGACCAGCATAAACACCACAAAGGCCACGATCAGGAAATTGATCACTGCCATGATGAAAGAGCCGTAAGCAAACACCGCGGCCCCCGCCTCCTGCGCTTCGGCCAATGTAGCATAGTCGCCCTCGCCCAGCACCACGAACAAATTGGTGAAGTCAATCCCGCCGGTGAAAATACTGATGAACGGGTTGATCAGGTCGGCGACCATCGATTTCACGATGGCCGTAAACGCCGCGCCGATGATAATACCGACGGCCATGTCCATGACATTGCCCTTGGCAATAAAGTCCTTGAATTCCTTAAGCATAATTTCCCTCCTTATCTATTGGTATATGCGGATGCATACGCTACCACACCAGATGGAAATATCCAGATTTCACCCTTCATACCAAGACTTTACCCCTGCCAGTTTAGTGCGGGCAATCGGGATTTCGGTTTCATTGCTCAATACCAATGTTCTGGCTCCCGACTTGCCACCGATCCTCTCGATTGCAGCGCGCGCAACCCAATGCGAACGGTGTGGTGAAATTCCGTCGGTGTCGGCAAGCTGCCCCAGCACATCCGCCATGCGGCCACGCAACAACTCGGTCACACTGGTCGTGACGATTTCCAGATAATGATCCTGTGACGAGATCGAGACGATATCTTTTACCGGGAAATACCTGCCGGCGATTGCCAGCTTTCTATCTGTAGTTTCCCGGATTTCCGGCTCCACCTCTGTGTTGCCGCCGGTCTCTATCCGTTCGGAAACCTTCGGGAAAACGAACAACATGAAAATCGTTTCGAACAGAATTCCCATGATAGCATTGAAGAATATATGTCGCGTGGCCATCTCGAAAGTATAGGGTTCGCCTACCAGCAGAGAATAGAAAAAATTGACAACCAGTGTCGCGACAGACAGCGAGATCAGGCCAACGAAGGGCAGATATAGAAAAAACTTCAGGTGCTTTTTCGATAGAAGCAGAGCCAGAACCAGAACGACATGATACAGCGCTGTCACCAGCAGGATCATACCATACCATAGCAGCATGGCCACCAGCGGCCCCAGAGTGTCGCGGTAGCCGTGCACATTCGCCAAAACCAGAATGGAAGCGGCCAGAAAGTCGTACAAAAAGACATACCTGTCCGGCGCGATCATACTCATTTCACGTGACGTCAAATGAAATTTATGCCCGAACGCGTCATATACCTGCAATCCGCGCCAACTTTCTTGCTGCTGTTCGGGCTTCATTCTAGGGTTTTCTCGCTCTTGATGCGTGTTGGTTGAGAGTGTCGCTTTGGCGGGCACGCCCCATGGTTACCGGTAGTTGAGTAATTTCACAACGGGGCATTTTTACACGATCGGGCCGTCGTCGGCTTTTCCGGCGACGGCCCTTTTCCGTTTGACCTGCTGACCTGCGCGAAATTACTGCGGCAGTTTGCCCGTCAGCACATACTGCAAAATCTGCACGACCTGTTCCGGACGCTCGGCCACGGCCAGCGCCGCCGCGTCGACCTCTTTCAACGGGTGCTGGTGTTCCGGTCCGTGCAGCACAATCAGCGACTTGCCCAGCGCCGCCGCCATACCGGCATCGAAAGCCGCGTTCCACTGCTTGTATTTCTCGCCAAAACGCACGACGACCACATCCGCATCCCCGATCCCCTTGCGGGTGCGGATAGCGTTGATCTGCGCGCCTTTGCGGTCGTGCCAGAACTTGTTGTCCTCGGCCCCCAGTATCGCCACGCCGCAATCGTCCGAGGCATCGTGATCGGTCACCGGCGCGGAAAACTGCACGTCCAGTCCCGCCGCCTTACAGCCGTTCTCGATTTCCTCGCGCCAGTTTGTGTGGATTTCTCCGGACAGATAGACTTTCATCGCATTACCCTCTCAATGTTGCGCCGGTGGCTTTTTCCACCTTGGCGATGACCTGCGCGGCCACGGCCTCGATTTCCTTGTCGGTCAGCGTGCCGGATCTGGGCTGGATGCGCACGGAAATCGCCACGGATTTCTTGTCGTCATCCAGAACAAACACATCGAACAGCGACACGCTTTCGATCAGCTTCTTGTCCGCGCCTTTCGCCGCCTTCAACAGCTTGTCGACCTCCAGATCGCCATCCACCACAAAGGCGAAGTCCCGCTCCACGGCCTGATAGTCGGAAATATCCAGCGCCGGACGGGTCTTGCTTTTCGCCTTCGGGAAGGGCGCGTTTTCGAGGAACAGGGTAAAGGCGACCGCTGGTCCCTTCACGTCCATTTCCGCCAGCACTTTCGGGTGCAGCTCGCCAAACACCGCCAACGGGTTTTTCGGGCCGAGGCTCAACACGGCCGATCGCCCCGGATGGAACCACTCCGGCGCGTTGCGCATCACCATCAGGTTTCCAACCGATACGCCAATCGCTGCCAGCGCTGCCTCGGCATCGGCCTTGGCGTCGAACACATCGACATCGCGGCGCGTGCCGAAGGCGTTGCGCGGCGCGGTGGCACCGGTGCGGATACCGCAAGCCAGCAGTTTCTGCTCCTCCGGCTCGCCACCCTCGAACCCGTGCCCGATCTCGAACAGGGCCAGATCGTTGAATCCGCGCGACTGGTTCTTGCTTGCGGCCAGCAGCAGGCTCGGCAGCAGAGTCGGGCGCATGTGGCTCATTTCCGAAGAAATCGGGTTGCCCAGCATCACATCGTCGGACCCACCGCCAAACAGCGCCGCCGACTTGCGGTCGATAAAGCTGTAGGTCACACATTCATTATAGCCCAGCGCCGCAATCGTCCGCCGCGCCATGCCCTGCCGTTTCTGCATCGGCGTCAGCACCGGTTTCGCCACCCCGACCGAGGCCCGTGGCATCGGCACACCCTGCAGTTTGGTTAACGAGGCAACCCGCGCGATTTCCTCGACCAGATCGGCCTCGCCGCGCACATCGGGACGCCAGCTCGGCACCCAGACCTCGAGCGTGTCGCCGGTGCCGGTGGCCGAAAATCCGAGGTCGGTCAGAATCCGCACCTGTTCCTCGCGCGGGATATCCATGCCGACCAAGCTGATCACCCGCGCCGGATCGAGCGTATAGGACCGGCCGGTATCAGGCACCGCGCCCGCAACGACCACGTCCGAAGCCTCGCCACCGCACAGATCAAGGATCATCCGTGTTGCCATTTCCAGCCCCTCGGGGGTGAAGGCGGGATCCACGCCGCGCTCGAAACGATAGCGCGCATCCGAATTGATCTTCAGCTTGCGTCCCGCCATGGCGATGGTGATCGGATCCCAGTAGGCGCTTTCCAGAAACACCTCGGTAGTATCTTCGGTGCAGCCGGTGGCCAGCCCGCCCATGATGCCGGCGATGCTCTCGACGCCGGTGTCATCGCTGATCGCCATCATACCGGCATCCAGCGTATATTCCTTGTCATCCAGCGCGGTGAGCGTCTCGCCGCCCTCGGCAAAATGCACGCGCAGATCACCATTCACCTTCGCCACATCGAAAACATGCAGCGGGCGGTTGCGGTCATAGGTCATGAAGTTGGTGATATCCACCAGCGCCGAGATCGGCCGCAAGCCAATCGCGCGCAAACGGTCCTGCAACCACTGCGGGCTAGGACCGTTTTTCACGCCCTTGATCGTGCGGCCCATAAATACCGGACACCCCTTGTCCAGCACATCCGCATCGATGGAGACCTTCACAGGGCTTTCAAAACCGCCCTTTACCGGCTCGACCAGTGCGGGCTTCAACGTCCCGAGACCGCGCGCCGCCAGATCGCGGGCAACACCGCGCACGCCCAGCGCGTCGGGGCGGTTGGGGGTGATGGCAATGTCGATTACCGGATCGGTTTTGTCCGGCTTGTTTGCGGCCAGCCAGTCAGCGAAGCTCTCGCCCACCTCGCCCGAGGGCAGCTCGATAATACCGTCGTGTTCGTCCGACAGCTCCAGTTCGCGTTCCGAGGCCATCATGCCGAAACTCTCGACCCCGCGGATTTTCCCCACCTTGATCGTGGTGTCGATCCCCGGAACATACTGCCCGGGCTTGCACACCACGACGGTGATCCCCTCGCGCGCATTGGGCGCACCGCAAATGATCTGCTGCGGCCCGTCGTCGGTTTCCACCGTGCAGACACGCAGCCGGTCGGCGTCGGGATGTTTTTCCGCATGGGTCACCTTGCCGAGGGTAAATCCGGCCAGCTTCTCGGCCGGATTCTCGACCCCTTCGACCTCCAGCCCGAGGTCGGTGAGCGCATAGGTGATCTCGTCCAGCGTTGCGTCGGTGTCGAGGTGCTCTTTGAGCCAGCTAAGAGTGAATTTCATGATACTTTCCGGATAAGGCGGTTTGTTTCGACGTTTAAGGCAGAAACGGGTTTTTTCCAAGGGCGGAAACGGAATATCGCCGCCCGCCGCAAGCCCGTTGCATCACCTTCGAATGATGCTAGGGTGAAGGGACACGTTGACAATCAAAGGTCATACTCATGAAAAACTCCTTCAGACGTTTCATTTCGGACGAGGCCGGCGTTATTACGGTCCAGATGATGGTGCTGATTGCCGCCCTCGTCGTCATGATTATTGCGGTGATGGCAGCCATCGGGCCGAACATCGTAAACCGCTCGCAAAACGACGTGAACAGCATGCAGTTCAACCGGTAGGCGCGCCTTATCGGCTGATACCCCCGTGGATCGTCGGCACATCCAGCGCCGCAAAACCGTAGTGGCGCAACCAGCGCAGATCGCTGTCAAAGAACGCCCGCAAATCCGGTATACCGTATTTCAGCATCGCCAGCCGGTCGATGCCCATGCCGAAGGCAAAGCCCTGATACTCGTTCGGGTCCACACCGGCGGCTTCCAGCACCTTCGGATGCACCATGCCGGAGCCGAGGATTTCCATCCAGTCGTCGCCCTCGCCGATTTTCAGCTGGCCGCCAGTCCATGAACATTTGATGTCCACCTCGGCGCTCGGCTCCGTGAAGGGGAAATGCGAGGCGCGGAATTTCAGCTCCACGTTGTCCACCTCGAAAAACGCGCGGCAGAATTCCTCCAGCGTCCATTTCAGGTTCGCCATGGAAATATCCTTGTCGATCGCCAGCCCCTCGACCTGATGGAACATCGGGGTGTGGGTCTGGTCGTAATCGGAACGATATACCCGCCCCGGAGCGATGATGCGGCACGGCGCCCCGTGTTTCTCCATATGGCGGATCTGCACAGGTGATGTATGGGTGCGCAGCACGTTGGGCGGGCGGTTGTCGCCCTCGGCGCGGTGCATATAGAACGTGTCGAACTCCTGCCGCGCGGGATGCTCGGGCGGGATGTTCAGGGCGTCGAAATTGTAGAAGTCGTTCTCGATCTGCGGCCCCTCGGCGACGGCATAGCCAAGGTCGGCGAAAATCGCAATGATCTCCTCGGTCACCTGCGAGATCGGATGCACAGTCCCCTCGCTACGCGGGCGCGAAGGCTGCGTCACGTCCAGCCATTCGGCGCGCAGGCGTTCCTCCAGCGCCGCATCGGCCAGCGCGGCCTTGCGCGCGGCAATGGCCGAATTGATCTCGTCCTTCAACGCGTTCAGCATCGGGCCGGCGGTTTTGCGTTCCTCGGGCGTCATCTTGCCCAGCTCGCGCATTTTCAGCGAAACCTCGCCCTTTTTGCCCACAGCGGCCAGGCGCACCGCCTCGATCGCGTTTTCGTCGCCCGCATCGGCAATTTCGGCCAGATACTTCGCCTTGAGTTCCTGAATTCCGTCCATGTGACCCTCGTTCATCCCGTTTGGGTTTGGTTATGACGCGCGCAGGGGAAATGCAAGTTTTTGAACCCCCGAAACGCAAAAAGCCCCGATGTTTCCACCGGGGCCTTTGTTTCAGCGTTGCGACCCTAGAGGGCGGCTTTGGCCTGTGCGACGATGGCACCAAATGCTTCCGGCTCGTGAACGGCCAGATCAGCGAGGACCTTGCGGTCAACCTCGATGCCGGCCTTTGTCAGACCGTTGATAAATCGCGAATATGTCAGGCTCTCGTCCACCGAACGAACGGCGGCGTTGATGCGCTGGATCCACAGGGCGCGGAAGTTACGCTTGCGCACGGCGCGGTCGCGCGTGGCATACTGCATAGCCTTGTCGACGGACTGTGTAGCCGTGCGGAAATTGCGGTGACGCGCGCCGTAATGGCCTTTGGCGGCCTTGACGACTTTGCGGTGACGGGCGTGGGTGGTGACACCACCTTTAACTCTGGACATTGATCAGGCTCCTCTTAACGTGCGTAGGGCATGTATTTTTTGACGATACCTTCGTCCGCTTTGCTCAGCACTGTGGTGCCGCGCGCGTTGCGAAGGAACTTGTTGGAGCGTTTGATCATGCCGTGGCGTTTGCCTGCCTGACCGGCCTTGATACGACCCGAGGCCGTAACCTTGAAGCGCTTTTTGGCGCCGGATTTTGTCTTCATCTTGGGCATTTCCATCTCCTTGTAGCGGACGTGGTCTGAAAGCGCGACTCGGCAGCCCTTTGGCCGGACACGCAGGTTGAAGCGGCGTTGTAGGGGCTTGCGCCCCGAATGGCAAGATGGAAAACGCTAGAAAAGCCCTGCAACAAACTTGATAAACGTCGCCGGAATATCCCCCGGATCGATACCACCGCCGGAATAACCGTCGGCAACATACAGCAATCCTGCCCCGAGCAAGAAAATTGCCAGACTTTTCTGAACCGGTTGATCTTTGGTCGCCGCGGAAAAAAACATTATGACGGCCAGAACCAGGGTAATACTCCCGCCCATCAGAAACATTTCGTATCGTGACATAATTTCCCCTTTTTATAATGGGGAATTTTATCACTCCGGCTCGCCCTCGTATATCAATTTTTCCTGCACCGGCGCCACGCGCAGGATGTTCGTGGACCCTGCGACGTTGAAAGGGATGCCTGCGGTGACGACAATCTTGTCCTCGTCGGTGGCAAAACCATCCTCGCGCGCCACCTTTGCGGCCCCGACAACGGCCATCTTGAACCGCTCCACCGCAGTGGTCACAGAACAGTGTAACCCCCATGTTAATGCTAGCTTTCTTGCGGTTTTGATCTCCGGCGTCAGCGCAATGATCGGCACGCGCGGGCGCTCGCGGGAAGCCCGCGTCGCCGTTGTCCCCGACGATGTGAAACAGCAGATCGCCTTGACGTTTGTGGTCTCGGCAACTTCCCGCGCAGCGACCGTAATCGCGTCCGCGACCGTGGCGCGGGAAGCAGTTCTGGAGGCCTCGATCACCTGACGGTAGATCGGATCGCGCTCCACTTCCTCGGCCACGTTGTTCATTGTGGTCACCGCCTCGACCGGAAAATCTCCAGCCGCGGACTCGGCCGAGAGCATCACCGCATCGGCGCCCTCGTAAATCGCCTGCGCCACATCCGAGACCTCCGCCCGCGTCGGAACCGGCGACGTAATCATGCTTTCCATCATCTGCGTCGCTACAATCACCGGTTTGCCAACCTTGCGACATCCCCGCACCAGACGCTTCTGGATCGGCGGCAAGGCCTGCACCGGCAGTTCCACCCCAAGATCTCCGCGTGCCACCATGATGCCGTCGGACACATCGAGAATCTCGCGGAAGGCATCCACCGCCGCCGGTTTCTCGATCTTTGCCAGAACCGCCGTGCGGCCCCTGACCAGATCGCGCGCTTCCTGCACATCCTCGGGACGCTGGACGAAAGACAGCGCCAGCCAGTCCACGCCAAGCTCGCAAACAAACTCCAGATCCTTGCGATCCTTGTCCGACAGGGCCGCAAGCGGCAACACCACATCCGGCACATTCACGCCCTTGCGGTTGGAGACCTTGCCCCCCACCTCGACCACCGTATCGGCGTGGGTGTCGGAGCGGCCTGTCACCTTCAGGCGCACTTTGCCGTCATCGACCAACAAGGTGGAACCAACCTCCAGCGCCTTGAAAATCTCGGGATGCGGCAGGTTCACCCGCGTTGCATCCCCCTCCGCAGTATCCAGATCCAGCCGGAAAGCGGCACCTTTCTTCAACTTGACCTTGCCTTCGGCAAATACACCGCAGCGCAACTTCGGCCCCTGCAGATCGGCCAGCACACCTATCGGACGGCCCAGCTCACGCTCGACATCGCGGATCATCTCGTAACGGTCCCGCGTATCGGCGTGCGAGCCGTGGCTCATGTTCAGGCGGAACACATCGGCGCCCGCCAGAAACAGCGATTTTATCATTTCGCGGGTGTCTGATGCCGGTCCGAGCGTTGCAACGATTTTCACACTTCTTTGTCTGCGCATATCCAGTCTTTCATTCATCTACATCAGTCAGGCCAACTACAGGATATAAAGGAACAATCGCCGGATGTCCGAAATAATCGGCAAAATTTCCTTACTTTTTGGTCGCAGCATCTGGTCCATGATTGCCACAAGGGTTACTTAGAGCGGTGTAATGACAGGAATATGACATATGCCGACCACCCCCGCCTATGAAATCCTCAACCCCGATGCCAAATCGCCGATCCTGCTGGTTTGCGATCACGCCTCCAACCGCGTGCCGCCGAATGTGAACGGCGGTTCGCTGGGCCTGTCCGGGCATGACATGAATCGCCATATCGCCTATGATGTCGGCGCTGCCGGTGTGACACGTCATCTGGCGGAGCTTCTGGATGCCCACGCGGTGCTGTCCCGTTTCTCGCGGCTCGTTATCGACCCCAACCGGGGCGAGGACGACCCGACCATCCTGATGAAACTCTATGACGGTTCGATCATTCCGGGCAACCGCCATGCCGATGCGGCGGAAAAGAAGCGGCGGCTGGAGTTGTTCTACCGCCCGTATCACGCCGCGCTGTCGGCCCAGATCGACAAGATGATTGCCGAGGGGCGCACCCCCTCGCTAGTCTCGATCCACTCTTTCACCAGACAGCTTAACGGCCGCCCGCCGCGCCCGTGGCACCTCGGTGTTCTGTGGGACAAGGACGGCCGCCTTGCCAAACCGTTCATGGAGTATTTCGCCAAGGACCCCGATATTGTCGTTGGCGACAACGAGCCCTATTCCGGCGAGCTGCGCGGCGACACCATGTATTACCACGGCACCGCCCGCGGTCTGCCCCATGTGCTGATCGAGATACGCAACGACCTGATCGCTACGCCCGAGGGACAGCAAGACTGGGCCAACCGCATCGCTCCCGCTATCTGGACCGCCTTTGAATCCGCAAACAAGGAAACCGACAATGGATGACAAGACCCGCACCGAAGTAGAGGCCGCCGCTTTCCGCCGCCTGATCGCCCATCTGCAGGAACGCACCGACGTGCAGAACATCGACATGATGAACCTGACCGGATTCTGCCGCAACTGCCTGAGTCGCTGGTATCAGGAGGCCGCAAACGAGCGCGGCATCGAGATGACCAAGGAGGAGGGCCGCGAGATCATCCACGGCATGCCCTATTCCGAATGGAAGGAAAAATACCAGACCGAAGCCGGCGCGGACAAACAGGAGGCATTCACGGCCGCCTATACCCGGACCCACGGCGAAGCGCCGAAGTAACATGTGGCGCGCCCTGATCGCCCTGTTGTTGCTTGCCGGCATTGCGCGCGCCGAACCGCCGCGCGTGGTCACCAGCATCGCCCCGTTGCAGGGGATTGTCGCGGACGTGATGGCCGGAGTCGCGACGCCCGACCTGTTGCTGCCTACCAACGCCTCGCCACATGATTTCGCCCTGCGCCCCTCGCAACTGCGCGCGCTGGAGCAGGCGGATGTGGTGTTCTATATCGGCCTCGATATGGAGCCGTGGTTGATCAAACCGCTATCGCAGGCACCCGCATTTGCCGTCGCACTCGGCCAGTCGGCCAGCCCGCACAAGCTCGCCATTCGCGACCTGCAGGATTTTGGCGAGGGACACGGCCATGATCATGATGTCGACAGCAATATCGACCCGCATGTCTGGCTGCATCCCGACAACGTGCTGCTCTGGCTCGACATCATTTCCGGCGTGCTTGGCCAGATCGATCCCGACAACGCCGAGGCCTACACCGCCAATGCCGACGCCCAGCGCGCAAAAATAATCCGCGCCACGGATGCCGGCCTGCGCGCCCTCGCCCCGCTGGAAAACGTCAGGCTGATTGTCACCCATGACTCGATGCAATATTTCGAGGATGCGTTCAGGCTGACCGTCACCGGCGCCTTTTCCGCCACCGACGGGCAAAAGGCCGGCGCGCGCTCCACAAGCCGCCTGCTCTCGGCCATCGATGCCGCCACCTGTATTGTCGAGGATACCGGCGAGCCCTCGCCGGTCCTGTCCCGTCTGCCCGACAGCATCCGCAAGGCAAAGGTAGATCCCCTCGGCCTCGACCTGCTCGGCGCGCCCGACTACTAC
>Ga0256839_1004089_pt1 | contig 14495 bp, 14 predicted proteins | sample 354166metaG_FD_185968 | JGI IMG/M metagenome (GOLD analysis project Ga0256839, IMG submission 185968) | Hydrothermal vent microbial communities from Mid Atlantic Ridge, Atlantic Ocean - 354-166 | ecosystem: Environmental > Aquatic > Marine > Hydrothermal vents | place: Atlantic Ocean: Mid... | reverse complement strand
GGTTAAAATTTAGCCCCGATGTGCCAAAGGGCAAATCCATATCTATTATTAAAACATCTTGTAAAATATCATGCGCAATTGACCAAGCTACATTATGCGCAATAGCTGAAGACCCAGAGCCGCCTTTTGTCCCAATGAATGCAATAGTGCGCCCAATTGGTGCTGAGCCAGATGCAATGAATAATTCAGAAATAGAATTTACAATATTTTTTGGAGATGTTGGAATAACCAAATATTCAGCTACACCTAAATTTTTTAAATCCCTATAAAGAACAACATCATTGATATGGCCGAGCACAATCACATTTGTTCCAGCATCACAAACATCAGCCAAGCGCTGCACCAAACCTATAATTTCTTCAGAGCCTTGACTTGTCTCAACAATGATAAGATTTGGAGTTGGGTTTTCTTTATATGCCCCAATAGCCCCCTCAATACCACCATTATGAGTTGTTAAAGCAACACGCGACATACGCCGATCTTGCATTGTAGCTTCAATTAACTCAGCACTTTGAGATATCTCACAAAATGCCTGAATAGTAATTCTAGGTATTAGTCGTGTTCCAGAACTATCATCAAGCATTGCCTGATTACCATTACCACTTTTGTCATTATGATTGCTAAAATCCATTACTTAAAACTCCTATGGCTAGGGACAAATCCCTGCCCAAAACTTCTCTAAATTATTTAATCAAGCACAAAGCCAATTGAGCCTTGATATTCATTTTCTCCAGCACCGCCACCGACACCATAAAGCTTTTCAATGTGGCCAAGGAAAATAGCTTCTGCATCTCCAGCAAACACCATTTTGTCAGTTGGCAAATCAATTGCTTCCCCAGGTGTAGCCAGCACAGGAGTTACCAAAATTAATAGCTCTGTCTGGGAGTGCACAAAATCACGCGAGCGAAACAAAGCACCAAGAATTGGTAAATTACCAATTCCAGGTAATGAGTTAATCTGAGTGCGCACCCTATCATCTATTAAGCCTGCAATTGACATTGTTGTGCCTGATCTTAACTCAACTGAAGTTTTAGCCTGACGATCACGAGTAGCAGGAATAGTAATGCCACCAATATTAAATCCACCCTCAGTTGTTGGCTCAGAGACTTTTGTATCAATCTCAAGTCCAATAATACCATTAGACTTTACCGTTGGAGTAAATTTAAGATCCACCCCAAATCGTTTAAACTCAAAAGTAATGCGTCCATCTTCAATACCAGAGGGAACTGGAAACTCACCACCTGCTAAAAATTCAGCAGACTGACCAGACATGGCTGTAAGAGTGGGTTCAGCTAATGTTCTAATAGCACCACTTCTCTCAAGCGCTTTAAGAGTAGCATTGATCGATAAATTACCTAAACCAATACCAGCAGTAATAGTGTTAGTTGGAATAACATTTGATGCCCCACCTAATGAAGGCGCATTTACAATACCTGTATTTAAAGCTCCAGATGTAAAATTAGCACTTAAATTTATCCCCAATTGCTTGACAGCTTCACGAGAAACTTCAGCAACTGTAACCTTAAGCATCACTTGTTGCGAGCCAGAAACCGTAATTATATTTGCAATATTTTCTTGAGAGCCAGTAAATTGCGCAGCAATTGAAATGGCTTTGTCCATATCATCGCCAGACTGAGCAGTCCCTGAAAGAACAACCCTTTCTCCAAATACTTGAACTTTTATATCCGAGCCAGGAATAATACGCGCCAAAGTCTTCTCTAAACCAGAAGAATCAGCGGAAACCGTAATTTCAAGCACCGCAATTCTAGCACCTGTTCTACTCAAGAAGAAAATATTGGTTCCACCAACACCAACGCCTTGAATAATAGCACGACGTTTTGATCTCATAATCACACCAGCTACTTCTGGCTGTGATACAATCACCTCTCCCACTTCTGCTGGCAAATCAACAATAACCGACTTATTGTGCCCCACCTGTAAAAATTGTGTAGCACCAGTTTCCGCTTGTGAAATCCTAAGGTGAGAAACCTGAGCAACACCTGCCGACATCATTCCCACCAACAAAGCAGAGCCCAAAAGCATTGCAGCAATTATTTTTGGTGCTTTTGAAATCATTATATCAAAACCTAATTTAGTTGAGATTTTTTTCATAATTTTCTTATCACCTTATTGCTTTTGAGCGTCCTGAGTAGATGCGCCTATAATTTGTCTTAATTCATAATCAGAATTACTAATTGAACCCGTATTAAACATATCTCTTTCAACCAAATCTCCACTATTTGGATCAAACACCATTTCTTCAGGATAGGCGTCAATTGGAATATTTTCACCTGCTGTAGTATCTGCAGGTTGATAACTTGTTGGCTGAGCAACTTTTATTTCATTTGGACGAACATCTTCACCTTTGCCATATCCGATTACGCGAACAATCGTGTTATTTTGCCGAGCTACGCCCATCGGTATTTTTTCATCAAAATCTGAAACCGAACGCAAAACTAGAGCCAACTCTCCAATTTCTGAGGCATTTATAACAATTTCAGATTGTGATGGATCTAACTCAAGCACGGCAATTGTTTCATTTTCAAAAGACCGACCCTCTGGATTACTAGGGTCGTCAGAGCCACCGGTTTCACCAAGTTGGCCAAGCCGTCTATCAATTATCAATACTTTTACATTTAGCAAAATAGTGTCAGAACGCTCTCCAAATTCCGAATCAGAAGTTAAAACCACATCCACACGATCATTAGGAACAATAAAGCCACCAGCGCCGCTCTCTGCGCTTACCCCAATTGAAACAGCACGCATTCCAGGTGAAATTACTGCTGACAAAAACCCTTGATCAGAGTGGACTAATTTAGCTTGGCGAATAGGCTCACCTTCAAAAAATTCAAACCTTGCCACTGCTCCAGATAAGTCCTCTAAAGCGCCTGGTGCTGCATCATTAGTAATATATTCAGGACGAACAGCCCCGCTTGGCCAATCCTCCCACCTTATGAGTGATGGATTTAACCTCTCACCAACACCAATTGCCTTTGTTGCAATCATAATTTGAGTTCTAGCTTCTTGTTCTATTTCAGTTGCACTTTGTATAACCTGTGGCTCGCCACCTCGCGTTGCCAAAAAGGCAGCCAGACCCCCAGCAACAATCGCAACTGATAAAAGCAAAATACGCGCCTGTTTCATCAAACCGAACTCCAAATATCTCATGAGCGCAAAAACGCCCATTTCTAATTGAGTGACAGTTTGCAACAAAAAGCGTCAAGTTTTGGTTAATCAGGGGTTATAAATTTTAGTTAATTTTAGGTAAGTAGCTTTTCTAATAGGGGGAACATGCCTTTTGAGAAAGGCTCTTGGCCTGTAAAATGTGTAAAAACCAATGTTTGAGGATATACTAGCAAGCCAGATATTGCCAAAGCTATTCCATAAGGAACACCCTCACCATCTTTATGTAATCTTGCAATCCAAACAATTTTGCCAAGCCCAAATGGCATTGGCAAACGACGCAAAACCAATATTAATATTGTTAAAAACCCACCAGCAATCGTAGCATATACTAAATATTCCAAAGTTATAGATGAACCTAACCAAAGAGCACTAGCTGCTGCTAATTTTGCATCTCCTCCGCCAATCCAGCCAAAACTGAATAAAGCAAATGATCCAACCAATACCACTAATGCAATGATTAAATGGTTAGTAACTTGCGCCATAGGCATACCAATTATTATTGCTAAAATAATAAAGCTAATAATTAAGCCCAGAACAATCTTATTTGAAATACGCATTGTTAAAAGATCAGAAAAAGCTGCATAAGCCATAAAAAATGGAAATATAAATAACGCCAACATGCCCATAATGATACCTTTAATAAAAATCTAAGACTAGTTTATAATGAATAATTCTTATTAAGAATCTAATAAATAACTTCATAAAAAAGGGAGGCCAAACGGCCTCCCAAATCATATCGTAATATTAAGCACTTAGGCTTTATGTAGCGTTGTTGGCAGAAAGCTTATCGCCAATGCTTTCAAACAGAGCAGTTAACTCTTCACCAAGTGTTGTTGCAGCTGCAATAATACCAACTGCGATAAGAGCTGCAATTAGGCCATATTCAATAGCTGTTGCACCAGATTCGTCTTTAATAAAGCTTTTAATCTTATTCATTTTATTTTCCTTTTTATTTCACGTCTCATCTGAGACTGTATAATTCAAACAATTGAGTTTCCAATCCGACACTCAACTGCCGAATTCGAAAATAAAACTATCACAGGCCAATTGAAATTATGTTAATGTGATAGATAGAATTTTATCTAAAAACTACTTTGGTTACTTATAGTTATCAACATATTAACTTGATTTTTTGTTCTTACAAATCTGACATTATATTATAGGACATAAAAATTATTTTCAAAAAGTCTTATGTTTTCTATTTATTCACCATTTCAAGCGATACTTAAGCACAATATTATTATCAGTTTGGATTAGATAGTTTCATGCTTAAAATAAATTCTACTGCCGCGCTTATTAGTTTATTTAGTGTTTTTGCAATATTCACGCCTATTTCTTCTTCATTTGCACAGGCTCAAATTGATAGCCCCCAAATAAAGGCTGCGATAACTGTGCAAGGTGCAATTACAGTAAATGTTAATATGGCCAGAGTATTGCGAGTTAACTCACCTGCCGCCACAGTTATCATTGGTAATCCTGGCATTGCAGATGTGACCATTCAAGATGCTCAAACTCTTATTTTAACTGGCAAGTCTTATGGCCAAACAAATTTAATTGTGCTTGATGGTGCAGGAAACCCAATTGCTGATACATTGATAGAAGTAGTTCAGACTAAAGCATCTGTGATTACAATATATATGGGTCAAGCTAGAAATACATTGGCCTGTGAGCCTGTTTGCCAGCCAACAGCAACCCTTGGTGATGATATAAATTTCACTTCTGGCATAGTCGCATCATCTAATATTATTGAAGAGGCTGCGCAATAAAGCTTTAATTTGGGTTTTTACATTAACTTTATTTTCACCAATTAAATATTTTGCACTTCAATTTTTACCACCAATAACCTCTCATTAGTTTTGAATATATATAATGTCCTCTCAAAGTGGATATAGTGATGCAAATATTTAAGAAAAAAACGAACCACCTTACGACTTCAAAAAACAAGCGCTCCTTCATTAATGATGAGCGCGGAGTTACTGCTATAGAGTTTGGTTTGCTCGCAGTGCCATTCATTTCTATTATTGCCATCATTTTACAAACTGCAATTGTTTTTATTGCTGGCATGCTTTTAGATAATGCCGTCAATGACAGTATTCGGCTTATTAGAACTGGTCAGGCTGAAGCACAAAATTTTACTATAGCAAATTTTAGAGAAAAATTATGTGATCAAATAGTTGGTTTACTATCTTGTAATGATATCAAAATTCGAGTGAGGCATTTGCCTGATTTTAATGCAAGTCAGGCAGCTCTTAGTGTTATTGATCCAGCTACTGGAGCTTGGACATTAGTAGAGCAATATAATGATGGTATTGGCAAATCGATAATCATTGCTGAGGCCTATTATAAATGGGATCCAGTTATTGACTTTAAATGGCTCAACATTGGTGCTGGCCCAGACGGAAAAATTCTTCTTGGTTCTGCACGAGTTTGGCGCAATGAGCCATTTTAAAGAAATGAATAATGTCATGATTTTAAAAATATCAAATTTACTTTCTCGCTTTAAGCATGCCAACCAAGGCGTTGCTGCGGTTGAATTTGCCCTTATTCTTCCTCTAATGCTGTTAATTTACCTTGGAACATTAGAAGCAAGCCGGGCAATTTCATACCATAATAGAATTATTTCTATTACCTCTGCGCTTGGTGATTTAGTTGCACAAACTGAAAATAATATTACCTCTACTATGTTAAATGACTATTTTAAAGCAGCTCAAACAATCATTGCCCCCTATCCAGCTACAGAGGTAAAACAAATTATTACCAACGTATATGTAAATCCGGCTGGCCAAACATCAATAGTTTGGAGTCGTGGCTTTAATGGTGGCTCACCTCGTAGCGCAATTAACTTGCCAGCTAATATAATAGATGTAGCCAAAGATAATTATGTAATAATTTCTGAAGCCTCACTGGCTTATCAGCCAATGATAACATATATTTTTCCAGGAAATTTAGATTTTTACCAAATTTTCTATCACCTACCACGAGCCGGTTCATGCATTGGTCTAAATGGCAGCTGCCCTTAAATTTAAAGACAATTATCTCTAACGCGTGCCATACATACGATCGCCCGCATCCCCTAGCCCTGGCACAATATATCCCTTTTCGTTTAGATGATCGTCAATAGCGGCGGTAAAAACTGGCACATCTGGGTGCGCCTTGGTGAAGGCTTCAACCCCCTCAGGTGCTGCCAACAAACAAAGAAAAATTAAATTATCCGCTCCACGGTCTTTAAGGCGTTCAATTGCAGCTATTGCAGAATTAGCCGTTGCTAACATTGGATCAACCACAATGATTAAACGATCTGCAACATCAGAGGGAGCTTTAAAATAATATTCAACTGGCTGTAATGTTTCATGATCTCGATAAAGCCCAATATGAGCAACACGCGCCGAAGGCACTAAATCAAGCATGCCTTCAAGCAAACCATTTCCTGCCCTTAATATCGAGGCAAAAACTAATTTTTTTCCCTTTAATGTTGGCGCGTTCATTGCACCCATTGGCGTATTTATAGCCTTTGTTTCCATTTCAAGATCACGTGTAACCTCATAACAAAGTAAATGTGCAATTTCACGTAATAACATACGAAACCCCGCAGTTGAGGTTTTTTCATCGCGCATTATACCTAATTTATGCTGCACAAGCGGGTGATCTATAAGTGTCACATTTTCCATAATTTTTTTTGTCATTTTGCCCCCTAATGAAATTTATCTTTTTAAAAAATTTATACCGTGCTCACCAGCTTTTAAGCCAAGCCAAGAGGCAATTGTTTCCCCAATATCTGATAAAACCAACCTAACTCCACCATTACCTGCATTTAGTGAATGACTATAACATAAAATTGGCACTTGCTCGCGTGTGTGGTCTGTCCCCTCCCATGTCGGATCATTGCCATGATCAGCAGTTAACACCAACAAATCATCTTGACCCATTTTTGCAATCATTTCAGGCAAGCGCCTATCAAATTGCTCTAAGGCATTTGCATAACCAACCACATCACGACGATGACCATATTCACTGTCAAAATCAACAAAATTAGTAAAAATTAAATCACCATCTTGAGCCATTTCTATAGCCTCAAGCGTAGCATCAAACAATTTCATATTGCCATGCGCTTTAATTTTATGAGTAACCCCATGAGCGGCATAAATATCAGAAATTTTACCAATAGCAAAAACCTGCCTACCCGCTTCTTTTGCCCTATCAAGCAATGTTGGCTCAGGCGGTGCAATAGCAAAATCACGCCGATTACCAGTGCGAGCAAACTCCTTTGCGCTTTGCCCAACAAATGGCCGTGCAATCACCCTACCAATCATCAATGGTGCAGTATGTTTAAATACAATTTCACATAAATCATAAAGCCTCTCTAGGCCAAAATATTCTTCATGAGCTGCAATTTGAAAAACACTATCAACTGAGGTATAACAAATTGGCTTGCCTGTTTTGATATGCTCCTCACCCAAATCCTCAATAATTTTTGTGCCAGAGGCATGAATATTACCCAAAATTCCAGGCAATTTAGCTTCTTCAATAATTGCCTTTATCAATTCATCAGGGAAACAAGGCTCCGTATTAGGAAAATAACCCCAATCAAAGGGCACGGGAACCCCTGCAATTTCCCAATGTCCAGATGGCGTATCTTTACCATTGGAAACCTCACGCCCTACCGCCCAATAGCCGTCTTTGCCCTGTTTACTAAAATTTGGTGCTAAAATTCCAGATGACAATAGGCCTGCTGCCCCAAGCCCCAAACTATCTAAATTGGGAAGATTTAACGCCCCTTCACGCACACCCGCCTTATCAGCCTTGCCAGCATCACAATGCTCAGCAATATGTAAAAATGTATTACTTCCCTCATCGCCAAACATCTTTGCATCTGGTGCGCCGCCAATGCCAAAACTATCTAAAACGCATAATATCACTCTAGCCATTACAAAGCCTTTTTCTCATAAATAAGTAGTGTTTTTTGTATTTTAGCACCAATTTCATAGGCCTCAAGCAAACGCTTAGCTGCCTCATTTGCACTTGTTTCATCATGCGCATGAATCCGAGCGATAGAGCTATTTTTATCTATTTTTTGCCCCACCTCAGATAAATTATCAAAACCAACCCTATGATCTATCTTATCTGTTGGCATAGTCCTGCCACCACCCAAAACAACCACTGCCATGCCAACAGCCTTGGTATTTATTGATGAAATAACTCCAGATTTTTTACTCACCACATCAAAAATAATGGGCGCTGGCAGTAAATAACTATCTATATTTTCTACAAAGTCAATCGGCCCACCTAAAGCTGCAACCATTTTTGCAAATTTTTCTAACGCAGCACCACTATCAAGCGCTTTTTCACACATCTCAAAAGCTACTTCACTATCCACATGCACCCCAGCTAAAACCAGCGCATTTGCACATAATTGCAGCGTAACTTCTTTTAAGCGAGCATCTTGCTTTGCCCCCGTTAAAAACTCAACTGCATTTCTTACCTCAAGCCCATTACCAGCAGCAGATGCCAACGGCTCGTTCATATCAGTAATTAACGCTCCAGTTTTCATACCAGCGCCATTGCCAACTTTTACCAAACTATCACAAAGCGCATCTGCCTCTTCAAGCGTTTTCATAAAAGCTCCGGAGCCAATTTTAACATCTAAAATCAGCGCATCTAAACCAGCAGAAAGTTTTTTTGATAATATCGAGGCCGTAATAAGTGATATATTTTCAACCGTGGCTGTTACATCACGGATTGAATATAAAATTTTATCAGCAGGGGCTAAATCAGCTGTTTGACCAATTATAGCACAACCAATTTCTTTTACAGTTTTTATAAATAGCTCATTGTCAGGATTGGTCTGATAGCCCTTTATTGCATCAAATTTATCCAAAGTGCCGCCCGTATGCCCAAGCCCGCGCCCCGAAATCATCGGCACATACACCCCACATGCCGCTAAAATTGGCGCTAGCATTAGCGAGACATTATCACCCACTCCCCCCGTTGAATGTTTATCAACAATTTTACCCTCAATAGATGACCAATTAAGCACCTTGCCGCTATCTCGCATAGCAAAAGTAAGCGCCACCCGCTCATCAATATCCATATCATTAAAATAAACCGCCATTGCAAAAGCTGCCGCCTGCGCATGACTAACAGTGCCGAAATTAAGCCCCTTGATGAAACGAGAAATCTCATCGCGTGTTAATTTTTCACCATCTCGTTTTTTTGCAATAACTTCTTGCGGTAAAAATACCATTATTAAATTTCCTGAACCACTCTATCTCCAACTTAAGTCTTATAAATATGAGAAATTTGTTCAAATAATAGGCGCAAGTGCGAAAATTAACCTCTTGGTTATTAAGCGCTTGCAACGACTTAGTTGAGCAAATAGCTCCTATTTACACCCCATAAGGTATCCAAATATTTTTAATCTGTGTTGCTCTTTCAAGTAAATAATTCCCGCCCATTTGCTCATTATTTGACCAATCATAAGCAAGGCCGCGTGTTGTCCATGTTTGTTTGAGATTACCAATAGAAGCCGCCTCTATTATGGCGCTCTCATCTTTTGAGCCAGCAAACCATAAACCATCAACTCTATCATGTTCAGCCAATATTTTGCTCAAAGTCAAATTATTACCACTTATAATATTGATAACCCCTGCTGGCACGTCTGAAGTTTCAATTATTTGATAAAAATCACTCATCGAAAACGGGTGATTGTTTGACGCAATAAGCACCGCAACATTACCCATAGAAATTGCCACCGCCATCATGGTGATTGGCGCTAACAGCACATTATCATCTGGCGCACTAATGCCAATAACACCAAGCGGCTCAACCATAGCCATTGCAATAGCGCGCATAGGTGGATTATGCACTGCCCCATCATATTTATCTGCCATGCCCGCAAAGGCAAATAAACGCTCGATGCTTTTATCAACCTCTTTGCTTGCTTTTATAGCGCTTGCACCAGTTGTTTGCCTGATGCGTTCTGCAAATTCTTGTTTGCGGTAATCAAGATTTTCACCAAGATAATAAAGAATTTGCGCCCTAAGGTGAGCAGTTTTATCAGCCCAGCCAAGCGCCTTTGAGGCAGCTTCAACAGCGTTGCGAATATCTTTGCGATTACCATCACTTGCTTGGCCAATCTCTGCGCCATTCGCATTCAAAACAGGATAAGAATATCCACTATCTCCGCGCACCTGTTTGCCACCAATATAGTTTTTAGCACTATGGTCTATTGATGAAATTTCATGAGTTTTTGTTAGCTTGGGTTGTTCCTTTGCAGCCAAAACAGGTTTTAACCTCTTCTCCCAGTTACGTTTGAGATAGGCCTTCATACCTTCTTTGCCGCCCTCACGCCCAAATCCGCTTTCTTTATAGCCACCAAAACCAACAGAAGCATCAAATTGTGTCGCGCAATTTACCCACACAACCCCAGCCTTAAGACGTGGCACAATATCAAGCGCCAAGTTTAAATTTTCACTCCACACAGAAGCTGCCAATCCAAAGCTAGAATTATTAGCCAAAGCCACCGCTTCATCAGGATTACGAAAAGACATTGCCACCAAAACAGGGCCAAAAATTTCATTCTGCACTAAAGAATTAGCAGGCGAAACATTTGTAAAAAGCGTTGGCTTTATAAAACAACCCTGATTAGGTAAATTTCCTTTTGGCTGATAAAGTTCAGCGCCAGATTTCTCACCTTCACTGATAATTTCATTAACACGAGCAACCTCTGTTTGATCAATCATCGCGCCAATATCAATGGACTTATCAAGCGGATCACCCACCACTAATTTACCCATTCTAGCCTTTAGTTTTTCAATGAAGCGCTGCTCAATGCCTTCCTGCACAAGCAAACGCGATCCAGCACAACACACCTCACCCTGATTAAACCAAATAGCATCAACCAAACCTTCAACCGCACTATCAATATCGGCATCTTCAAACACAATATATGGGCTTTTGCCGCCTAATTCGAGAGATAATCCCTTGCCTGTGCCAGCCGTAGTTTCACGAATAATTTTGCCGACATTTGTTGAGCCAGTGAAAGCTATTTTATCAACATCATCATGCTCAACAATTGCCGCGCCAGTTGCCCCATGCCCTGTTACAATATTAACCACGCCTTTGGGCAGGCCAGCTTTTTGACATATTTGAGCAAATAAAAGCGCGCTTAGAGAAGTTGCCTCTGCTGGCTTAAGCACCACACAATTACCCGCCGCTAGTGCTGGCGCAATCTTCCAAGAAAGCATTAAAAGCGGAAAATTCCATGGAATAATCTGCCCACAAACTCCATAGGGAGTATGATTTGGCAATTCAGCTTCTAAATGCTGCGCCCAACCTGCATGATGATAAAAATGACGAATTGCCAGCGGTATATCTGCATCACGACTTTCCCTTATAGGCTTACCATTATCTAAACTTTCAAGCACTGCAAAAAGGCGCGCATTTTTTTGCAATAATCGAGCAATAGCATAAAGATATTTAGCTCTTCCAAACCCGCTTAATTTACTCCAGCCAGAAAAAGCCTTGCGTGCCGCCTTAACAGCACTATCAACATCAGCTTTTGTGCCGTCACTAATTTTGGCCAATTCATCACCCGTTGCAGGGTTGATAGAGGCATAAGTATTTTTTGCTTTAGTAAATTGCCCATCAATAAAATGACCAAAATTGCCATTTTCCTTTATCCACTCATAAGCAAATTTTGCATCTTCTGGTGCTTTGCCATAATCTAGGTTTTCAAAAATATCTTTAATATTCATTTTTTTCTCTTTTAAAAAATCTACACTAATGGCTGGCGATAGTCCGCCGCATATCTGCCAGTTACTTGATGCTCAAGCTGACGCTCAATGTCAGTTAACAAGCTAGATGCACCGAAACGAAATAAATGCGCAGTAAGCCAATTAGCTCCCATTTCCTCTTTTACTAAAGCCATATAAGTTAATGCGTCTTTGGCCGTTGAAATTCCACCCGCAGGCTTATAACCAATCTCAATGCCTGTTTCTTCATAAAACCATCTAATCATTCGAAGCATGCTAAGCGAGGTTTGCAAATTTGCATTGACTTTTTCTTTGCCTGTTGAGGTCTTGATAAAATCCGCCCCTGCTAACATGCAAACAAGAGAGGCTTTTGCAACATTTGTTTGAGTTGCTAACTCTCCAGTTCCCAAAATAGTCTTCATATGCGCCGCCCCACAAGCTGCTCTAAAAGCTTTCATCTGCTCATAAAGCCCCTGCCAATCACCGCTTAAAACCTGCCCGCGCTCAATAACAATATCAATCTCTTTAGCCCCCGCTTTAACCGAAGCTTCAATTTCCAGCAATCTGGTTTCAAGTGGACTTAAACCATGCGGAAAACCAGTTGAAACTGCTGCCACGGGAATATTACTGCCCTCTAATGCTTCAACCGCTGTGCTTACAAAATGATGATAAACGCAAACCGCACCGGGTTTTATATCCAAATCCTGTGCACCAAGCTCAGTTAAAATCTCAGCCCTAACAGGATTTTTTGCCTTTGCGCAAAGCCGCCTCACCCTTCCATCAGTATCATCAGAATTAAGCGTTGTGAGATCAATCAAAGTAATGGCTTTTAACAACCATGCCGCCTGATGTTGTTTTTTAACTGTTCGGCGTGCGCCAATTGAGCCAGCTCTTCGCTCAAGTGCTGAGCGGTTCATCACCACATTGTCGAGCCAATCCATATCAAGTGCAAATCCGGGGTTGCGTTTGTGATTTTCTTGCGATGAATTTTCACCAACTACTTTTAAACTCATTTACTTTCTCCAGAGTTTTTTATATTTAAATGCACCGCATCAAGATGCTCTGGGCCAAAAGAATATGGTAATAATTCATCAAGCGTTTTTTCAAATGGTTTTCCATCAACACCATGGCAAATTATAATAACGTCAGTTGCAGCAAATTCACGGATTTTTTGCCTACACCCTCCACAAGGAGTAACAGGATCAGCGCCAGATGCCGTGATATAAATTCTTTTTATTTGTTTCTGCCCAGCAGCAACCATTATCGAAATTGCTCCCCCTTCCGCACAAACCCCTTGTGGATAGGCGGCGTTTTCTACATTACAACCAGCATATATATTACCATCTTCTGCTAAAATCGCTGCCCCAACTTTAAAATTTGAATATGGAACATGTGCATTTTTTCGCACTTTTTCTGCGGCATTAAATAATGCCTTATCTATATCTTTTTCTTTGCTCATTTTCTTTTCTAACGTTCTTTAACGTAAGGAATTCCGCCAGCTTTGGGGCCAACTGCCTTGCCAATAAATCCAGCTAATAACACCACAGTTAAAATATAAGGTAACGCCTGAATAACCTGCACTGGAACTTCGCCAATCACTGGAATTTCAACTCCTTGCAGGCGGATTTGTAGGGCGTTGAGAAAACCAAATAACAGCGTTGCCCCAAGCACATAAAATGGTCGCCATTTGGCAAAAATTAGTGCCGCAAGAGCAATAAAGCCCATGCCAACTGTCATGCCTTTAATAAACCCAGCAGAAAGTGCAATGGCAAGATAGGCGCCTGCTAGCCCTGTTAAAACACCGCAAATAAGCACCGCCTTAAAGCGCATTAAATTGACATTTATCCCAGCTGTATCAACAGCCTTTGGGTTTTCACCAGTCGCTCTTAAGCGCAAACCAAATCTTGTTTTAAACAATAGCCAATAGGTAAATGGCACAGCAGCAAAAGCAATATAGACAATAATATTATGCCCTGAAATTAGTTCAGAATATATGCCGCCAATAATCGGCACGTCTTTAAGTGCATCGGCAAATGGTAGCTCGATCGCGCTAAACCTGCCGCCTGATGGAAGTTGCGGTGTGTTGCCACCCTGTTTAAACCATGACTGCCCTAAAAATACTGTAAGACCTGCGGCTAAAAAATTTATTGCAACGCCAGCAATAATTTGATTACCACGAAATGTAATCGATGCAATGCCATGAATTAGCGCCATTATCACCCCAACACCAATGCCTGCAAACATACCAAGCCACATATTACCAGTAAGATAAGCAACAGTTGCAGCGCCAAATGCCCCAGCTAACATCTTGCCCTCTAAGCCAATATCAAAAACCCCTGAGCGTTCAGAATAAAGCCCAGCTAATGCCGCCAATAATAATGGCACTGTTAGGCGAACTGTTGAATCAAGCAAGAAGATAATATCGTTAAAAAGTTCCATTTAACTCTCCTGCTTTTTTAGTTTATTATTTGAGTTTTTATTTTCACCGTTTTTATTAAGATCAAGCGTGGTGAAAAATATCTCTAAAGGAGTTCTAAACAGACCCTCCATTGCACCAGT
>Ga0256839_1004088_pt1 | contig 14505 bp, 14 predicted proteins | sample 354166metaG_FD_185968 | JGI IMG/M metagenome (GOLD analysis project Ga0256839, IMG submission 185968) | Hydrothermal vent microbial communities from Mid Atlantic Ridge, Atlantic Ocean - 354-166 | ecosystem: Environmental > Aquatic > Marine > Hydrothermal vents | place: Atlantic Ocean: Mid... | reverse complement strand
CAAAATCTACCTCTCCTTTAATCTCAATATCCAGGTTTTCTTCGCTCAGGATGTCGTTTTTCTCTTGCAGGAATTCGTTAATCCGCTTTTGCGAAGCGGCCGCCCGCTGGGCAATGCTGCTTACCCACCCCAAAGCCGTAACCGGCCAGGTGAGCATATTTACATAAATAATAAACTCGGCTATATTGCCATAGGTTATTTCCCCGGCAATTACCTGCCGCCCGCCTATGAAGATAACCAGGATGTTGCTCAGGCCGATGAGCCCCATAATCAAGGGAAAGAACAGTGCGTTCACCTGTGTCAGCCGCAGCGATTTACGCCTGTATTCATTACTGGCCTCATCAAAGCGGGCCAGCGAATCCTGCTCTCGCACAAACGATTTTAACACCCGGATGCCCGAAAATGCCTCCTGCACAAACGTAGAGAGCCCCGACTGGCTTTGTTGGATTTCCTCGGAACGCTTGTTGATGATGTTGTTGACATAATAAATGCTGAACGACAACAAGGGCAACGGGCTGATGGCGTACAGGGTAAGCTCGGCATTGATGGAAAACATATAGGGGATCAGCATTAAAAACAGTACCACCAGGTTTAGCCCGTACATGATTGACGGCCCCAGGTACATGCGCACCCGGCTTACGTCTTCAGAAATCCGGTTCATTAAATCCCCGGTATTGTTTTGCCGGTAAAATGAAAGGGGCAGCGTTTGATAGTGCTGGTAAATTTCATTTTTCAGGTCATATTCCACCAGCCGCGACATCACAATAAGGGTTTGCCGCACCAGGAACAAGAAGAACCCGCGGGTTAAGGCCAGCAGCAAGATAACCAGGGCATAAATAAAAATACTGCCGGTAAACGATTCTAACACCTCGGCCTGCAGGTCAAACCCGGCCAGTTGCTCATAGAGCGAAATATTGTCAACCACCAGGTCAAGGGCGTAACGCACCATTTGGGCCGGGATAATCTGAAAGAAATTGGTGAGGACAGTAAACAGTAAACCCAGTAAAATATGCGTCTTATATTTTAGCAGGTATTTGTTTAAGTGGTTGAGCGCTTTCAAACTAATTCGGGTTCCTCGGAAAATACGTTAAAGACCAATTAATAGTTGCTAAAAACCACTAATTTTGCGGTTGAAAAGACAGGGCCTCCAATATACGCTAAGGGGCACAAAATTAGTTATAATTATATTAACCAAGTAAATTTTTACCGACATGGCTGTAGTAAACGAACTGGAAAAAACCGAACCTTTGTCAGTTTTCGAGCAAACTGCCTTCAAAGGTCATGAGCAAGTAGTATTTTGTCAGGATGAACCCACCGGCCTGAAAGCCATTATTGCTATTCACAACACCGTATTAGGCCCGGCCTTAGGGGGCACCCGCATGTGGGACTACCGTAGCGAAGAAGAGGCCCTGACCGATGTGCTGCGCCTGTCGCGCGGCATGACCTACAAAGCAGCCATTAGCGGCCTTAACCTTGGCGGGGGCAAAGCGGTAATTATAGGCGATCCGGCCAAATTAAAAAACGAAGCCTTTATGCGCAGGTTCGGCCGGTTTGTTGACAGCCTGGGCGGGCGCTACATTACGGCCGAAGACGTGAATATGAAAACCCGCGACATGGAGTATGTGCACATGGAAACAGACCATGTAACCGGTATCCCCGAAAGCATGGGCGGCAGCGGTGACCCCTCCCCGGTAACGGCCTATGGGGTGTATGTGGGCATGAAAGCAACCGCCAAACATGTTTACGGTAACGACAGCCTGGCCGGCAAGGCCATAGCCGTGCAGGGCGTAGGGCAGGTAGGCATGTACCTCGTTGACCATCTCACCAAAGAAGGGGCCAACGTGTATATTACCGATATTGATCAGGCCAAACTGGCCAAAGTAGCGAAACGCTCTGGCGCTGAAGTAGTGGATATGGAGGAAATTTATGACCTGGATGTGGACATTTATGCCCCTTGTGCCCTGGGTGCTACCTTGAATGACGATACTATTCCCCGGCTGCAGGCGGCCATCGTGGTAGGGGCTGCCAACAACCAACTGCAGGATGAAAAAAAACACGGCTATATGCTGATTGACAAAGGGATTGCCTATGCCCCCGACTTTCTGGTTAATGCCGGGGGGCTGATTAACGTAGGGGCCGAATACTATGGCCCGTACAACCGTGACCGGGCCCATAAAGATGCCGAAAAAATTTACGATACCACCCTGGATATTTTACACATGGCAGCCGCTGAGTCTATTTCTACCCAGGAAGCGGCCATGAAAATAGCCGAGAACAGAATTGCCGCCATGGGTAAAGTAAAACTGCCTTATTAACCCCTAAACCAATAAACGCACCGCCAACGTTCTTTAACTTCTTGTAATTTATGCTCAACAGACGGACCATCAGGATAAAAGCCATGCAAAGTATTTTTGCCTTCGAACAATGTAAAGAGGCTAATTATCACCTGGCCCTGGAGGAAATAGCAGCCGCCTTTCTGCCCGACCTTAACTCTATGGAAAAGCAGGATAAAGCCCTGCTAAAGCAACAAGGCGAAGAAGCGGTGCAGTTGTTTAAAAAACACTACCGGCAAAAAGAGGCCCGGGTAACCGAAGGCAGTGCTGACAAAATAAACGAAGCGGTGAATAAGGCTATAGCCGGCTATTATGCCAGGCTGGCCAGCGACAGTAAGTTTCTGAAAAAAGAAATGCTGCATGATGCGGAATTGATTTATGGCCGCTTTAGCTGGCTGCTGTACTGGCTGGAACCACTGGTACAACTGGCGCAGAATGCCAAACCCAAAAAGGAGGGGCCCGCCTATACCAATTTAATTGCCAACAAGGTTATCCCCAAAATCCTGGCCCATAAAAAGCTGCAGCAGGTGTATGGCAAAAGCGGCTTATCCTGGAAAGACCATGAAGAAGAGGTGTTGGTGTGGTTTAAAGAGGTGTTGCTTAAAGACGACCAGGTAATAGCCTACTTACAACAGGCCAGCCCCTCATTTGCCGAAGACAAGGAAATCTTGCTCTATGTGTATAAATCCCTGGTATTCAAAAATGAGATAATCAACCTGTTTATGGAGCAGGAAGACCTTTACTGGTCGGAAAACCGGGCCATTTTACGCAGCATGGTAGCGAAAACCATTAAAGGTATTGAAGAAGACCATGATGATTTTGACCTGGCAGAGCTTTCCTACAACTGGGAAGAAGACCGGCAGTTTTTTGAGACTATTTTTGATAAAACCGTGGCCGAAGCGGAAAAGTATGCGGCCATGATAGCGGCCAAATCGCAAAACTGGGACATTGACCGGATATCGGATACCGATAAGATTTTACTGCAAATGGCCATTCAGGAGATGATTGGTTTTCCCGGTATTCCGCTGAAAGTAACCATTAATGAATATATTGAGGTCTCTAAAAAATACAGCACCCCGAAAAGCAAGCAGTTTATCAATGGTGTTTTAGACGTAATTGCCGTAGATTTGCAAAAGGAAGGGATAATAAAAAAGAGTGGCAGAGGTTTAATTGATAATAAATAGGAGGTTATTATGAGCAGAAAATCAAGTTCTTTAATTACGTTTCTCCTGGGCGCGGCCGCAGGGGCAACCTTAGGTATTTTGTTTTCGCCCGATAAAGGGGTAAACATCCGGGGCAAACTTTCGTATAAGCTGGATAAATACAAAGTATTGCTGGAAGACTTGTTGGAAGACCTGGTAAACGGGGCAGACCTGCCCATCAGCCAGGCCAAAACCAAGAGCGAAAAAGTTATTAATGACGCCAAGGAAAAGGCCGAAAAATTACTGGAAGATGTGGATAACCTGATTGGCCACATCAAGAATGAAGAAAACATTGAAGAATAAAACAAAACCGTTAAGAATATGAAATCAATGAGTATTAAGCTATTAGTATTGGTGGTTGTACTGGGAACAGCCATGACCTCGTGTAACGATAAAGCGGCCGAAAAGCGTATTGCCGAACTGGAAAGCCGCTTGGCCGACCTTGAAGGCAGCAACGCTGCCAAGCCGTCTGCCACCCCGGCCAAAGCAGAGCCGGCCCAAAAACCGGAAGGGCCATTGCCGGCCTTTGAGTGGGAATCTACCGAACATGATTTTGGCACCATCAACGAGGGGGATGTGGTTACGCATACCTATAAGTTTAAAAATACCGGTGCCGTGCCGTTGATTATTGAAAATGTGAAGCCTTCCTGTGGCTGTACGGCCCCACACTGGACAAAAGAACCCATTCCCGTAGGTGGTACCGGTGAAATCCAGGTAGAGTTTAACAGCAAAGGCAAACCCAATGCCCAGGTTAAAACGGTTACGGTAACAGCCAACACCTGGCCGCAGAGCACGGTGTTGCGTTTTAAAACTTTTGTTACACCGGCCAGCAAATAATAGTGCTGGCATTTTTAAATTTTGAATAGATGATTTTACAAATTCTGGCACAAGCCGGTCAGGGCCAGCAAGGAGCAGGCTATATGCAAATTGTCTTCTTTGTTGGCATCGCCCTGGTCTTCTATTTTTTTATGATCAGGCCTCAGCAGAAAAAACAGAAAGAGCAAAAGAAATTTATTGAAGAAATAAAAAAAGGCGATCAGGTAGTGACCATTGGCGGCATTCATGGCAAGGTATATGCCATAGAGGAGGCTACGGTGGTCTTGGATATCGACAATAAAGGCACCAAAGTAACCTTTGAAAAGTCGGCCATTTCGCTTGATGCCAGCAAAAAACAATAACCCGGTTGATTGAAGTCTAGATTATCGAAGCTAGTAGCCAAATTAAAATTTAAAAGGCCCGACAACCTTAAGGTGGTTGTATTGTCAATTGGCGCAGCAACGATTTTCTGGCTTTTCAATGCCCTCAACGAAGAGGCCTCCACTACCGTAAATTACCCGGTTAGCTGGCAGTTCGATTCGGAGAAATACATTGTCGTTGACGAACTGCCGGAAAAAATCCGTATTAATGTCAAGGGCCTGGGCTGGAACCTGCTACGGGCTTCGTTTGGCTTTAAGGTAAAACCCATCACCATTGCCCTCAGCAACCCGGCCGCCAGCAAAAAAATTGCCGGGGTTTCTTTAACCAACCGGATTGCCAATGAGTTGGATGAGCTAAAACTCAATTATATCCTGGACGACACCTTACGCCTCAATATCGATTTTCGGGGGCAAAGGTCGTTTCGTGTATATGTTGACAGTGCCGGGATTTCCCTGGCCGAAAACTACCGTATCACCTCGCCCATTGCCTGTAATGTTGAGTTGATGGAGCTGTCCGGGCCAGCCACGATACTGAAAAGTATTCCCAGCGATAGCTTTCCACTGCATATCCGCGAAGAGAACATCAATAGTGATTATGACGAACAAGTGGCCTTCGAAATTGAACGGCCGGAGCTGTTTCTCTTCAACCCCCGTTCGGCCCGGGTAACTTTCTCGGTAGCTGAGTTTACCGAAGCAGAAAGGCGGGTGGTCGTTGAGCAGGTAGGGTTCCCGGAAAACAACAAGGTTTTTTTGCATGATACCGTGAGTACCGTGCAGTTTTGGGTGCGGGCCGACCTGGAACCGGCCGTTGTGGCCGACAGTTTTAAAATTATTGCCGACTACAGCCTGGTAAACATGCTGGACAGCACCCTCACCCTGCACATTCAAAAGGCGCCCCCACAGGTAACCGATGTGCGCCTGGCCTTGCCGCAAATTAAGTTAGGGTATGAACAATGAACCCGTATTGGTTGGCATTACCGGTGGCATCGGGGCCGGCAAATCCACGGTTAGCCGGATATTTGCTTTACTGGGCGTGCCGGTATATGATGCCGATTCACGGGCGAAAAAACTAATGACCGAAGACCCGCAACTGGTAGCCGCTATTACGGCTGCCTTTGGGGAGGAGGCCTATCATAACGGGGTGCTGAACAGGCACTTCCTGGCAGAAAAAGCGTTTGCCGATGATAAGCTGGTAGCCCGGTTAAATGCTTTGGTGCACCCGGCCGTAGCCCGGGATTTTGCCGGTTGGCACAACCACCATAGTACCCCTTATATTCTTAAAGAAGCTGCTTTGCTTTTTGAAACAGGCGCTTATCAGGCCCTGGATGTCACTATCCTGGTTACCTGCCCGCAACAAACCAGAATGGCCCGGATAAAGCAACGCGACCCGCAACGCCCTGTTGCCCAAATAGAGCATATCATGGCCAAACAAATAGCCGTTGCGAAAGCAGAGGCCCTGGCCGATTTCATTATTAAAAATGATGAAGAAAATATGCTGATTCCGCAGGTGCTGACACTGGATAAGCAGTTGCGCAGCATAAGATAAGCAACCCTTAACCCCGGGTTATGCACAAAACCCGTGAATAATGAGGTAAATAAGCAAACTGCCTGTCGGCCAGGCACGCTGCCGTTATAGCAATTCGTTGGCCAGGTTGGCCAGTTCTGAGCGCTCCCCCTTTTCTAAGGTAATATGGGCGTAAAGCGGATGGTTTTTTACTTTGTCAATCAAGTACGACAAACCATTGCTTTGTGAATCGAGGTAGGGGGTGTCAATCTGGTAAATGTCCCCGGTGAAAATAAATTTGGAGTTTTCCCCGGCCCGGGTGATGATGGTCTTCACTTCATGGGGAGTCAGGTTTTGCGCCTCATCCACGATAAAAATAATATTCGACAAGCTGCGGCCCCGGATATAGGCCAGCGGGGTGATGACCAGCTTTTCCTGGTTCACCATATCGGTAATCTTGGTAAACTCTTTGTCGGTTTCATGAAACTGGTGCTGGATAAACTTCAGGTTGTCCCACAGCGGCTCCATGTAAGGGTTTACCTTCGACTTGATATCCCCCGGTAAAAAGCCGATGTCTTTATTGCTGAGCGGCACAATCGGCCGGGCCAGGTAAATCTGTTTAAAATCGCGCTTTTGTTCCATGGCTGCGGCCAGGGCTATCAGGGTTTTGCCGGTGCCGGCTACCCCGTTCATGGTTACCAGCTTCACCTCCGGGTTGAGGATGGCATGAATGGCAAAGGTTTGTTCGGCATTGCGCGGTTTGATGCCATACACCGAGCGCTTTTCTACTTTCTCTACCCTGCTGGTAAGCGGGTTAACATAGGCCAGGGCCGACTTTTTGCCGTTTTTCAGGATCAGGTATTGGTTGTCCTTTACCTCCCTGGGCGGGAATAACTCCCTGACCTCCACCCCGCCATTTTCATAAACATGGTTAATGGCTTCCGGGTTAATGGTGTTATGCTCGGTTTTGCCGGTGTATAACGAGCTGACATTCTGAATTTTACCGGTAGTGTAGTCTTCGGCCTGCAGGTTGAGCGATTTGGCCTTTAACCGCAGGTTGATATCTTTGGTTACCAGGATCACCTGCCGGTCCTGCATTTCCTCTTTAATCTGCAAGGCGGCATTGAGGATACGGTGGTCGGGTTTGTCTTCGCCAAAGATTTTGGCTGAATCTATCGTACTGCTGCCCGACATCAGCACCTTGAACGAGCCCCGGGTTTTGCCGTTTAGCGGTATCCAGTCCTGCAGGCTGTGCGATTGCGACAACTTGTCAATCAGGCGGGTAAACTCGCGGGCTTCGAAATTGCGGGTATCATTGCCTTTTTTAAAATTATCCAGCTCTTCCAGCACCGTAATCGGGATGCCCACATCGTGTTCTTCGAAATTGAGGATGGAATTATGCTCGTAAAGGATTACACTGGTATCGAGAACAAATATTTTCTTCTGCTCACTCTTTCGCTTCGCCATTTAATCTGCTGATGAAAATAATATTCAAAATTAGTAATTTTAATTTCAACCCGGATGCTGATACTCATAGAAATCTCCTGCCACCGTAGGGATAATTTTTAAAACCCCGGCAATTACCAGCCGCACAAGGCAAGCGGATATTTTGCGGGCCGGAAAATTAACCTTACTAACCAGGTGGTCTTTGCTTATCCGGCCTTCTTCATCAATGGTTTTCAGGATGCGGTCTTCCAACTCGGTATAGTGGATTACCTGGCCCCGGTTACGGGTATTGCCCCATAAAATATTCTTCAGCTCACGGCTGGCCTGCAGGCACTGGTCATTTACCCGGTAAAATATCTTTTTCGGCCCTCCGGCCTCTTTAATAAAACTATAGGGCTTTTCCTGGCCTGCTTTTATCTGCAAATGAATAACCCCCCGTTTTCTGGACACGGGAATGATTTCACAGGTAAACGGGGGTGGCGGGGTGATTTTTTTATGAATATAATCCAGCAAGAAGGTGGTGTCGTCTTCGGCAAACTTAAGGCCGCCCACCGCCCCGGTATCATCTACCCCCACCAGCAAACTACCCCCACCGGCATTGGCAAAGCCCACTACCTCCTCCACGATCTGGTCTGGGTGGTTACTGTTTTTTTTAAACTCCACCTCCTGGTTTTCGCCCCGGGCGCAAAGTGTCTTTAGTTGCTGCAAGTCCATCGGTTATTGTTTTTAACTCAAAAATTACCCTCAGGGTTCTAACCAAACACCCATTCAATCAGGGTAAAAGCGGCCACCACCAGCACCAAAACCGACAGCACATTAAGCCAGAAGCCGGCCCTGATCATCTGCTTCACCCGGATATGGCCGCTGGAAAAAACAATGGCATTGGGCGGGGTGCTGATGGGCATCATAAAGGCACAACTGGAGGCCATGGCCACGGGAATGGCCAGGATAAGCGGGTTGAGCCCCAGGCCGTGGGCAATGCCGATAACCACAGGAATATAAATAGTGGCCAGGGCCACATTGCTCATCAACTCGGTTAAAAATAGCATCGAGCCTATCAGGATAAGGTACACCAGCAGGGTGCTCATGGGGTTAGCCGCTACCACATCGGCAATAAGCTGGATCAGGCCGGTTGACTCCATGCCTTTGGCCAGGGTCATGCCGCCACCAAAGAGCAGTAAAATTCCCCACGGCAGGCGTTTGGTGGCTTTCCAGGGCAACAAGAATTTTCCTTTGCGGAAATTGGTAGGCAAAGCAAACATCAAAATACCGCCAATGATGGCCGTGCCGGTGTCGTTTAAGATATCGCTGCCGAACGCCAGGTTAAGCGGCCGTTTGAAGATCCACATAAAAGCCGTAAGGCCAAAAACCATAGCTACCATTTTCTCCTTGCGGCCCATGCGGCCCATTTTGGCAATTTCGGTATTGATCAGGTCGGTTGCTGCCGCCATGTTGCCCAGCCGGTTTTTAAACAGCACCTGGGTGAGCATCAGAAAAGTGACCAGCAGTAAAATGCCGCTTATGGGAATGCCAATCAGCATCCAGCGGGAGAAATCAATTTCGATATGCAGTAGCTCCTCGGCATAGCCAACAAACACCACGTTGGGCGGGGTGCCGATGATGGTGGCCATACCACCAATATTAGCCGCATAGGCAATCCCCAGCATCAGCGACAAGGCAAACAGGTTAAAGCCCTTTTTGTTGGCCACGGTGTGGTGGATAAGGGCGGTCACCGAGGTGGCAATGGGCAGCATCATAATGGTGCTGGCGGTATTGCTGATCCACATACTTAAAAAAGCTGTGGCCAGCATAAAGCCAAAGATAATGCCATTGGCGCTGGTACCGGTAAGCCGCACCAGGTTGAGGGCAATGCGCCTGTGCAGGCCATGGTGTTCCAGGCCCAGGGCCAGGAAAAAGCCGCCCATAAACAAGAAAATTATCGGACTGGCATAGGGGGCTGTGGCCTGGGCCAGGGGAAATACCCCTAAGGCGGGGAAAAGCACAATGGGCAGCAGGGCCGCCACCGCCATGGGGGTAGCTTCGGTAATCCACCAGGTGACCATCCAGGCGCCAACCCCGAGCACATACCAGGCCTGTGGGCTAAGGCCATCAAGATGGCTTAACCGCGAAATGATGAGAAAGAATGCGGGCCCGGCAAAGAGCCCCAGGGTTTTAACGGAGATTTTCAACGGCCAAAAAATTATCCCCTAAAGTAACACAAAAAACAGCCCGCGGCCAAGTGCTGTTATACCTTAAAATTCGGCATTACCGGGCGTACGCGGAAAGGGGATAACATCGCGGATATTGCCCATGCCGGTAATAAACTGGACCAGCCGTTCAAAGCCCAGGCCGAAACCACTGTGGGGGGCGGTGCCAAACCTGCGGGTATCTAAGTACCACCACAGGTCTTTTTCCGCAATGCCAATAGCTTTTATTTTCTCAACCAGCACGTCATAGCGTTCCTCACGTTGTGAGCCGCCAATTATCTCACCTATGCCGGGGAAGAGGACGTCCATGGCGGCCACGGTTTTGCCATCCTGGTTAAGGCGCATATAAAAAGCTTTAATGCTGGCCGGGTAGTTATACAGGATTACCGGCTTTTTAAAATGTTTTTCTACCAGGTAGCGCTCATGCTCCGACTGCAGGTCGGCCCCCCATTCATCAATGAGATAGGCGAATTTTTTCTTTTTATTCGGTTTGGCGTTACGCAGGATATCAATAGCCTCGGTATAGGTAAGGCGTACAAACTCGTTGTCGGCCACAAAGCGCAGTTGTGCTAACAGGCCCATTTCCTGGCGCTGGTGCTGTGGTTTCTGCTTTTCTTCGTCAGCAAGGCGCTGGTTCAGGAAGGTTAAGTCGTCCATGCAGTTTTCGAGGGCAAAGGATACCAGGTATTTAACAAACTCTTCGGCCAGGTCCATGTTGTCATGCAGGTCGTAAAAGGCCATTTCGGGCTCAATCATCCAAAACTCGGCCAGGTGGCGCGAGGTGTTGGAGTTCTCGGCCCGGAAGGTGGGGCCGAAGGTATAGATTTCCGTCAGGGCCAGGGCGGCCGTTTCGCCTTCTAATTGCCCGGAAACCGTAAGGTTGGTGTGTTTACCAAAAAAATCTGCGGAAAAATCAACCTGGCCATCGTCCGTACGCGGCAGGTGGTCTAAATCAAGGGCCGAAACAGTGAACATTTCGCCTGCCCCTTCGGCATCGGAGCCGGTTATAATAGGCGTATGCACGTTGAAAAAGCCTTTTTCATGGAAGTATTTGTGCACCGCATATATAAGGTTGTGCCGCACCCGGTAAATGGCCCCGAAGGTATTGGTGCGCACCCGCAAGTGGGCGATTTCCCGTAAAAACTCCAGGCTGTGTTTTTTGGGTTGCAAGGGGTATTTTTCCGGATCGGAAACGCCAATTATTTCTATCTCGGAGGTCTGGATTTCATACGCCTGTCCTTTGCCCAGGCTTTCTACCACTACGCCCCGGGCGGCAATACTGGCCCCGGTGGTAATTTGTTTGAGGGTTTGTTCATCCAGCGCCTCAAAATCAACGACAATTTGCAGGTTAGTCAGGCAGGAGCCGTCATTCAGGGCAATAAAGCGGTTGCTGCGGAAAGTGCGTACCCAACCTTTTACGGTTACCTCTTGTTGCAGGTACTTGCCATTCAGGATATCTTTTATTTTGATCTTGCCCATGATTATTTTTCGTTGCCGGTTTCCTGTGCGCAAAAATCCATTTTTTATCCTACTCTACAAAATACCGGATGGGGAAAGAAAAGCTTTATTTACACTTGCCGATGGATTTCAGTAATAGAAAATAAGCTAAATTTGGGGCCTGAATAATCTTTTTAATGCAGCGTTTATCTTTATCCCAAACCCTGAGCCAGAAGTTGTCGCCCCAACAGATACAGTTTATCAAGCTGTTGCAGGTGCCTACGGCTGAACTGGAAACCCGCATTGAGGAGGAGTTGGAGGAAAACCCGGCCCTGGAGGAAGGCCTGGAAGAGCCCGCGGAGTTGGCGGCCGAAGAGGAATTTGCGGAAGATGGCAACGAAACCGAGGCTAAGGAGGAAGAAATAAACGTAGAAGATTATTTGCGCGATGACGACATCAGTGGCTATAAAATGCAAGGCGATGGTGAAAATTCGGAAGACAAAGAAATGCCTATTGCCACCTCGGCCACCCTCACCGAGCAATTATTAACCCAACTGGGCTACCTGAAACTGGATGAGCGCCAAACCATCATTGCCAAACAACTGATTGGCAGCATTGAAAGTGATGGTTACATCAGACGAGACCTGGAGGCCATTCTCAACGACCTGGCTTTTTCGCAGAATGTGGAGACCACCCACGAAGAGTTAGAGGAAATCCTAGGCAAAATCCAGGAGTTTGACCCCCCCGGGATTGCCGCCCGTAATTTAAAAGAATGCCTGCTGCTGCAACTGGCGCGGATGGAGCAAAACCCCAATACCAAACTGGCCATCCGTATTATTGATGAGTGTTTTGTGGAGTTTACCAAAAAACACTACCAAAAGATCATCAAAAAACTTGACCTGGAAGATGAAGAAGACCTGAAGCCGGCCATCGAGATCATCACCAAACTTAACCCCAAGCCGGGGGGCACATCAACTGGGCTGGTAAAAACCCAGTATATTATCCCCGACTTTATCCTTACCACCCGCGATGGCAAAATAGACATTGCCCTGAATTCGCGCAATGCCCCCGAGCTGCGGGTAAGCCCGGCTTACTCCGAAATGTTCAAGGCCTACGAGAAGAGTGACAAGAAGGACAAAAAACTGAAGGAAACGGTAAGTTTTGTCAAGCAGAAACTCGATGCCGCCCGCTGGTTTATTGATGCCATCAAACAGCGGCAGCAAACCCTGCTGCGCACGATGCGGGCCATTGTAGAATACCAGTATGAATATTTTCTTACGGGTGACGAAAGCAAGCTGAAGCCGATGATCTTAAAAGATATTGCCGAAAAAATCGGCATGGATATTTCTACCGTCAGCCGGGTAGCCAACAGCAAATCGGTGCAGACGGATTTCGGCACGTTTATGCTGAAATACTTTTTTTCCGAAGGTATTACCACCGACTCGGGCGATGATGTAAGCAGCCGGGAAGTGAAAAACGAGTTGAAAAAGATTATTGATGCCGAAGACAAGCAGAAGCCGCTCTCAGACGATAAGCTGGAAAAGATGCTGAAAGCCAAAGGCTATAATATTGCCAGACGTACCGTGGCCAAATACCGGGAACAACTGGATATCCCGGTGGCACGGCTAAGAAAAGAACTTTAGTGGATAATAAGTCAGCGCACGTAATATCGTTTTTGTTTCACCCGCTGTTACTGGCAACCTATATTTTTGCGGCCTTTATTTTTCTCGAACCCATGGTGGTAGTACCGGCCGGTTATTCTTCTGTAGCCCGGTGGCTGATTGTGCTGGTGGTGTGGTTGACAACCTTTGCTATTCCGGTTTTAAGCCTGGCCCTGCTTAAGTTTATGGGCACGATAAAATCTTTTACCCTGAGAAACCGCCAGGAGCGGCTCCTGCCTTTTTTCTACATTGCCTTGTTTTATGCCTTAACGGCCTATTATTTTTCTGCCCAAATGATGGTTACCGGTCTTACAGCCGGCATATTTGTGCTTACCGCCATCATGATTTTTGCCGCGGCCGTAGTTACCCTGTTTTGGCAGATCAGCGCCCATGCCCTGGGCGTTGGCGGGCTTACGGGCACCTTGCTGGCGGTTAACCTGATGTTGCCCGGGCCGCAGGTAAACTACCTGTTGCTGGTGGTAGTCCTGGTGGCCGGGTTGGTGATGTCAGCCCGGTTGCGCTTGCAGGCGCATACCCCTGCCCAGGTATATGCCGGCTTTCTTTTAGGGTTATTTATTAGCTTTATGATTATTTTCTGGTTTTAACCATCGCTTATATGTACCAATTTATAAAATATGCAGTAGCCAACGGGGTGGCCACCATTACCCTCAACCGCCCCGAAGTTTATAATGCCCTTAACGATGAAATTACCTTCGAACTGCAGGATGCCTTTAAAGAGGTGGGGCGTGATGACCGGGTGCGGGTAGTTGTGTTTACCGGGGAAGGCAAGGCCTTTTGTGCAGGCCAGGATTTAAAAGCCGCAATGGGGGAGGAAAAAAGATCGTTTAGTGCCTCGTTGCATAAAAGATATAACCCGCTGATCAGGAAAATGCGCAACCTGAAAAAACCGGTTATCGGCCGCATTAACGGGGTGGCAGCCGGGGCAGGATGCTCATTGGCCCTGGCCTGCGATATCATGGTGATAGCCGAAGAGGCCTACCTTACCGAAGTGTTTGTTAACATCGGCCTGGTGCTTGACTCAGGTTCCTCTTATTTTTTGCCCCGCCTGGTAGGGTCGGCCAAAGCCTTTGAGCTGGCCACCATGGGGACCCGCATAGGGGGCAAGGAAGCCGTGGCCCTGGGCATGGCCAATAAAGCCGTGCCCCTGGCTGACCTCGATGAGGCGGTAAGAGCGTATGCCGGGTATTATGCCACGGCCCCTACCCGGGCTATCGGCCTGATGAAGCAAATGCTGAACAAATCAGGACATGCCGGCCTGGAGGAAATGCTGGAGTATGAAGCCTGGTGCCAGGATATTGCCGGGGCCTCGGCCGATTATGCCGAAGGGGTAAATGCTTTTCTCGAAAAGCGACAAGCTGAATTTTCGGGAAAGTAGGGTTAAAACGTAGCCAGCGATACCCCAAACGACCACATACCCGGGTTCTCAAAATTAGCGGCTTTGTTGCCGCGGAATAATTTGCTGCCACTGTAATAGCCCCAGACACTAAACGGCCCGTAA
>Ga0256839_1004087_pt1 | contig 14506 bp, 14 predicted proteins | sample 354166metaG_FD_185968 | JGI IMG/M metagenome (GOLD analysis project Ga0256839, IMG submission 185968) | Hydrothermal vent microbial communities from Mid Atlantic Ridge, Atlantic Ocean - 354-166 | ecosystem: Environmental > Aquatic > Marine > Hydrothermal vents | place: Atlantic Ocean: Mid... | reverse complement strand
AGGACGCGAATAACATCGCTGACGGGTTCCGGATTTCCGGCCTCGGCCAGCTGATCGAGATGGGCATTCAGGCTGATCGCACGATCACCTTTGGCGATTAGGAGGATATTATGAGTGATGTGAAAAAATTCCTCTATGTGAATCGCAAAGCGCCTTACGGCACGATTTACGCACAGGAAGCGCTGGAAGTGGTGCTGATCGGCGCGGCGTTTGATCAGGATGTCTCCTTGGCATTTCTGGATGACGGCGTGTTCCAGCTCACCAAAGGGCAGGATACAAAAGACGCGGGCCTGAAGAACTTCTCGCCCACCTTCCGCGCGCTGGGGGATTATGAGGTCACCAAGCTATATGTCGAGCAGGAATCGCTTGACGAGCGCGGCCTGACTTTGGATGACCTTCAGGACATCCAATATGAGGACGAGGATGACGATTACGAGGAAAAACCCTCGATTATAGTTGTTTCGCGTTCGGAAATGGCTGACGTTATGGCAGGCCAAGATGTTATCTTGAGTTTCTAGGGGGAAATTATGGCGACTTTACACACAGTTAACAAATCCCCGTTTCAGAACCAGACCCTGATTAGCTGCCTTGGGCATGCCAAGGCGGGTGATAGTGTTTTGCTGCTGGAAGATGGCGTTTATGGCGCGATGTCGGGCAATGCGATGTCTGAGGTTGTGGCGGGCATGGGGGCGAATGTGAAGCTTTTTGTGCTTGGCTCTGACGTAACGGCGCGCGGCATTGATGCCGGGCGGATAGCCGAGGGGATCACCTTGGTGAATTATGAAGAATTTGTGGACATGGCCGCCAGCTGTGACCGCGTTCAAAACTGGCTTTAACATGTGGAATTGTGTTTGATGGTCTGATTTATTGTTTTGAGCCTGAGGCTATGATTGCACCGCAATCTTGCTTGGGCTTGAAATAATTCATCCGACACAAATCTGCTAAACGCCCCAACGGGCAAAATGAAGGAATACAAACATGGCATATGATGTAAACGGCACGAGCGTTGAGCATGACGAAGAGGGCTACATCACCAATCTCTCTGAATGGTCAAAAGAACTGGCCGACGTGATTGCAGAAGCTGAAGAAATCGAAATGGGTGAAGAGCATTGGGCGGTGGTGAATTTCCTGCGTGATTACTACGAGGAATACCAGATTGCGCCGGCAGTGCGGGTTTTGATCAAATCGATCAAAAAATCCATGGGTCCGGAAGTGGGCAACAACAAATACATGTATGAGCTGTTTCCATACGGCCCAGCCAAGCAGGCTTGTAAAATTGCCGGTCTGCCCAAGCCGACCGGGTGTGTGTAACCCACACGGCTAACTCAGATACGATCGTGCCCTTGGCCGGGGAGAGAAGGCCGGGGGCATATTAAAGGGAGGGACTATCGTGATTTCCACGGTATTTGCAGTGCTGTTCTATTTTGCCACAATCCTGCTTGTGGTCGGTGTCGGGATGAAGGTGTGGAAATACGCCACAACCCCGGTGCCGCTCAATATTGTTGTGTCGCCAGCGCCCCGCACCAAGCGTGGCGTGGTTTTGCGGATGCTTCGCGAGGTCCTTTTCTTTGAAAGCCTGTTCAAATCCAATAAATGGATCTGGATATTCGGCTATCTGTTTCACTGGGGCATGTTGATTGTGCTTCTGCGGCATTTGCGCTATTTCACCCAGCCGGTCTGGTGGTGGGTGGAGCTGATCAGCCCGATTGGCAAGCTGATGGCCTTTGCCATGCTGATCGGCCTGCTGGGCCTATGGGCGCGGCGCATTTTTCAAGAGCGCATCCGCTATATTTCCAATCCGTCCGATCATCTGATGCTGGCCTTGCTGGTGGGGATTGCCGCTTCCGGCACCTTGATGACCTATGTAACCCGCACCGATGTGATTATGGTGAAATCCTATATGCTTGGCCTGTTGCGGTTCCGGATCGGTGATCTGCCGCTGGACCCGATCCTGCTGTCGCATCTGGGTATGGTCGTGATTCTGATGATTGTTTTCCCGATTTCAAAATTGATGCATGCACCGGGCGTCTTTTTCTCGCCGAGCCGCACCATGGTCGATAACGCCCGTGAGAAGCGCCGTGTTTCGAAATGGGCCAGAAACCTGCCACCGCTGCCCGAGGGCATTCCGGGCAAAGAGGAGGGTTGAACCATGGCTGCACTGGATATGAACGCCGAAGGTGGTCCGAAATTTGTTGGTGACCCGCTAAAGATTCCCAAGATCGAATGCGGCGCGATGATGGACACCCACACTTTTGCCGCTGCGCCCGAGCATAACGAGCCGCTGGGCTTTCCCGGCGAGCTGCTGGATAACTGGCAAGAGGTCGCGATTGCGAAAATCGGCGAGCTGGCCAAGAAAAACCGCGCTTTCCAGGTCTATCTTGATACCTGTGTGAAATGCGGTGCCTGCACCGATAAATGCCATTATTTCCTTGGCACGGGCGATCCTAAAAATATGCCGGTGGCGCGTCAGGATCTGCTGCGCTCGGTGTATCGCCGCTATTATACCTTTGCGGGGAAATATTTTCCGTGGCTGGTGGGTGCGCGGGATCTGACCAAAGAAGTGCTGGATGAATGGTATACCTATTACCACCAGTGTTCGCAATGCCGCCGCTGCGCTGTATCCTGCCCTTATGGCATTGATACCGCCGAAATTTCCATGGCGGCGCGGGAAATACTGGATAGTGTCGGCGTCGGGCAGAAATATTGCAACGAGATCATCGCCAAACTGAAAAAAACCGGTAATAATCTGGGGCTGAACCCCAAGGCGCTGGCGGCTACACTCGAGGATCTGGAGGAAGATCTGGAGGATGAAACCGGCATAGCAGTGAAGCTGCCGCTGGATGTAAAGGGCGCGGATATTCTGCTGATTACCCCTTCGGCGGATTTCTTCGCCGAGCCGCATATCGATGGTTTGCTGGGTTATGCCAAGGTATTTCACGCTGCGGGGGTGAGCTGGACGATCAGCTCTTATGCCTCCGAGGCGGCCAATTTCGGCATGTTTATCGGCTCTTATGAAAATATGCGGGAGGTGAGCTGGCGTATCCGGCAGGCGGCCAAGGATCTGGGCGTGAAGCGGATTGTGTTTGGCGAATGCGGCCATGCCTGGCGGGTGGGCTATTCCTTCCTCAATACGCTGGCGGGGCCGTTCGATTTCCTTGACCAGAACTATCCGATTCCGCAGCATATCATGGAGTTCACCTCCGATGCGATCGATGACGGTATCCTGAAGATCGACAAGTCGAAAAATGATGAATTTGTCATGACCTATCACGATAGCTGCAACGTGGCGCGTGGCTCGGCCATGGGGCGCAAAGAAGGCGGTCAGTTTGACCTGCCGCGCAAGGTGCTAAAGGCCGTGTGCAACCATTATTACGATATGGAGCGCGATACGATCCGTGAAAATACCTTCTGTTGTGGCGGCGGGGGCGGATTGCTGACCGATGATCTTATGGATCTGCGCATCAAGGGGGCCAGCCCTCGCATGACCGCAATGAAGCAGGTCTCCGAGGATCACGGTGTTACCCATATGGCGGCGATTTGCGCCATTTGCAAAACCCAGTTTTCCAAGGTGATGCCCAAATACGGCTACGAGATGGACAACATCATGTCTGTTCACCAGTTGGTAGCCAATGCCGTCATTCTTGACGGACAAGACGCAGATGACGCCGAATAGGCGAATAAAACAGGACAAGCCGAATAGGCGCAGTGGAGGATTAACCCATGAATGACAACAAGCACACTTTCCGGCGCTATGAAGAAGGCGAAACCCCGAAGGATTGGGATCTGGAGGAAAAAATCTTCCAGCAAGACACGTCATATAAATGCCCGACCTATGTGCATAAAACCGCACCTTGCTCCGGCTCTTGCCCGTCAGGCCATGATATTCGCGGCTGGCTTGCCATCGCGCGCGGCATGGATAAATCCCCCGTCGAGGGTCAGGCGTGGCAGGAATATGCCTTCCACAAAATGACCGAGGCCAACCCGTTTCCGGCGTCAATGGGGCGCGTTTGCCCCGCGCCTTGTGAAAGCGGCTGTAACCGCAACGAGGTCGATGATTATGTGGGGATCAATGCGGTAGAGCAATATGTTGGCGATTGGGCCAATGAAAACGGGGTGAAGCTGGCCGAAGCCGGTGCGGATACCGGCTTCAAGATCGCCGTTATCGGTGGTGGCCCTGCGGGGCTTGCGGCGGCGTATTTCATGCGTCAGGACGGCCATGCGGTTACGGTTTTTGAAGCTAACGGCAAGCTGGGCGGCATGATGCGCTACGGTATTCCGGGCTACCGGACGCCGCGTGACATGCTGGATATCGAAATTGGCCGCATTACCGATATGGGGGTTCAGGTAAAGCTCAACACCAAGGTCGGGGTTGATGTTTCCGTGGCCTCGCTTGAGGAAGAATACGACGCGATTTTCTGGGCGCTGGGTGCCCAGAAAGGCCGCCCGCTGCCAATTCCGGGCTGGGAAGGCACCGAAAACTGCATCGATGGTGTTGAGTTTCTCGATGCCTTTAACAAGGGCTGGGTGGTTGGCACGGCCAAGCGCATTGTGGTCGTTGGCGGCGGAGATACCTCGATTGACGTGGCCTCGGTGGCGCGGCGTTTGGGCCATGTTACCAATGTAGCAAAAACCGAACACTCGGATGGCACTGTGATTGATTTCACGGCCAAGGATGCGGCCGGCGTTGTGGCCCGCGAAGGCATGCACGCCACGCTGACCTCGCTATTCCCGATCGAGCAAATGACCGCCGCCGAGCATGAGCGTGAAGACGCCAAGCGCGAAGGTGTGGACATTAAAGGCTCGGTAATGCCGCTCGAGGTTATCAAGGATGAAAACGGCAAGGCCACCGGCCTGCGCATGTGCGAATGCGTGATGAAGGGCAATGCGCCGGAGGCGATCGAGGGCACGGAATTTGTGCTTGAAGCGGATATCATCATCGCCGCCATCGGTCAGGCCGGTGATTTCGAGGGCATTGATGGTCTGGATAATGGCCGGGGCTTTATCGATATCGAGGGTGGCTATAAGGTAAAAGGCAAAGACAAGCATTTTGCCGGCGGCGACATTCTGAAGCCACACCTGCTGACCACGGCGATCGGCCATGGTCGCGTTGCGGCTGAAACGATCGCCGATTATCTGGATGACGGCAATATTTCCAAACGCCCGAAAATCGACATTGCCAGCTTTAACCTGCTGGAAGAGCTGCACGAGCGCGGCCATGACCCTGCACCGTTCCCCCATCCGGGCGGCACGCGCGGCACCGATAATGCAGATTATGCGGTGCATAATTACGAGGATCGCTCCGACGGCCAAATCGTCAAGCATACCGAGCTTTACAAAGGGCATTTCCCTTATGTAGCCCGGGAGATCCGTGACGAGGTGCATATCGAGGGCGATGACGTATTGGGCAATTTCGAAGAGCGCATTATTGCCTATTCCGAAGAGCAGGCACAAAAAGAAGGCGAGCGCTGCATGTCTTGTGGCATGTGCTTTGAATGCGATAACTGCGTGATCTATTGCCCGCAAGATGCGGTATCCCGGGTCAAGAAAAACGAGCGCACCATCGGGCGTTATGTTGAAACCGATTACACCAGATGTATCGGCTGTCACATTTGCGCAGATGTGTGCCCGACCGGATATATCCAGATGGGGCTTGGAGGGTAACCATGAACAAGCTGCTGACATCGCTGCTGGTTATGGCAGCGCTTCTGGTATCGCCAAGCTATGCTCAGGGGTTGTTTCCGGACATCCCCAAAGCGCTGGGCGAGCCACATCCGGAGGGCAATGAATTCTGGCGGATCAACCATCCGGCCCTGCTGGCGCATGATCGGGATCTTACAGTGATCGAGGGCATACGCGATATCGACGCGTCGCTCAAAAGCTGTGTTGCCTGCCATGCGGTAACAGGACCTGCATCGGATCCGCTGCCGGTTACGGCGGAATCTCCCGAATTTTCCTGCCGGGTCTGCCATGAATATGTTGCCGTTAAAATCAGCTGTTTCGATTGTCATGCCTCGACTCCGGAAGAGGCGGATTTTGCCCTGGTTCTGCCCAGCTATGGCGGCACACCGGCCAGCCTTCGCGCCTATCTGGAAAGGATATCGCAGTGATCATTCCTTCTGAAAAGCCGAATGGTGCCGAGATTTCACGGCGCGACATTCTGAAATCGGGTGCCGCGCTGGCAACGGTCACCCTGGCCCCCGGCGTTACCCTGATGGCTTTTGGCGGCACAGCCAAAGCTGCCGGCGATGACGGGTTGAAGCCCAACGCGCGCTGGGGCCTGCTGATTGATGCCGCCAAATGCCCCGAGGATTGCTCGGCCTGTGTTTCTGCCTGCTCCACCGAGCAGGGCTGGGAAAATAACGGCCTGGATACCGACCCGCAATGGATCCGCAAAGTGACTCTGCGGGAAAAGGAAACCGGTCGCACCAATTCGCTTCCGGTTATGTGTCAGCATTGCGAGAAGCCACCCTGTGTCGATGTATGCCCCACGGGCGCATCGTTCAAGCGCGAAGACGGTATTGTGCTTGTCAACCGCCACACTTGCATCGGCTGTCGCTATTGCATGATGGCCTGCCCGTTCAAGGCGCGCTCCTTCGTGGCCGAGCCGGTAACGGGTCAGCGCACCAGCACCCCGCGTGGCAAAGGCACTGTGGAGAGCTGCAATCTATGTGTCCACAAGATCGACCGTGGTGACGGCACCACCGCCTGTGTGGAAGCCTGCACCGCGACCGGCAACAACGCGATGATGTTTGGCGATCTGAATGATCCTGAAAGTGATATTGCCAAGGCGGTATCCACATATGCAAGTGTTGAGCTTCGCGCCGATCTGGGCCTGAATCTCGGCGTTCGATACCAGAATATATAGGGGGACATCATGGAACGGATTGTATATCGCGAGCTAAGATCAACCCCTAAGGTCTGGGGCTTTATGGCGCTTTGCGCGGCTTTTGTCGGGGCGGCGGGGATCGAGGTTTATTATGTCGAGAAATACGGCTCTATCGTTACCGGACTGAATAACCAGATCGTCTGGGGGGTGCCGCATGTATTTGCGATCTTCCTGATCATCGCGGCCTCGGGGGCGCTGAATGTATCCTCTATCGGCTCGGTATTTGGCAAAATGGCCTATAAGCCGGTGGCGCGGCTGGCCAATCTTCTGGCGATCTCGCTGCTGATGGGCGGTTTGGCCGTGCTTGTGCTTGATCTTGGCCGGCCGGATCGCTTGATCATGGCGATGTATACCTATAATTTCACCTCGATCTTTGCATGGAATATCCTGCTTTATTCCGGCTTTATGGGTGTGGTGGCGGTGTATCTTTACACCCTGATGGCGCGCGGCGTTGATCCGCGCGCGCTCAAGGCCGCCAGCCTTCTGGCCTTTGTCTGGCGCTTGGCGCTCACTACCGGCACCGGCTCTATCTTTGGCTGGCTGGTAGCGCGCACGGCTTACGACTCCGCCATTATGGCACCGATGTTTATTGCCATGTCGTTTTCCTTTGGCATGGCGATGTTTATGTTGGTGATGATCCTGACAACCTCGCTCACGCGGCGGGTCTATTCGCCCGAGCTGCGCACGCGGCAAGCCCGCTTGCTCGGCGTATTTGTGGCGGCGGTGCTGTATTTTGTGATTGTGCATCATCTCAGCAATATCTATCTCGCCAAGAAAACCGCATATGAAAGCTGGATTCTGCTGAATGGCGGCATTTATACTTGGCTGTTCTGGGGCGGGCAGATCCTGATCGGGAGCATTTTGCCGATGATCCTGCTGTTTCATCCCAGGATCGACACCAAAAAGGGCTATGTGCTGCTCGCGGCGCTGCTGGTGGTGATCGGCGGCTTTGCCCAGCTTTATGTCATCATCGTTGGCGGCCAGGCTTTCCCCTTGGATATTTTCCCGGGGTTCGAGGTGAGCAGCAGCTTTAGCGACGGGGTGATCAATGAATATACCCCGAGCCTTGGTGAATTTTTCCTTGGCCTTGGCGGCATCGCTCTGGCGCTGATGATTGCTGGATTGGGCATGAAGTTTTTGCGCATTGTGCCGGACAATCTTTCGGATGATAATGTCGATCCGGCCGCACTGGCCGATTAACTTTCCGGAGGCTTTATGAAGCTGCACCCGTTTTCCAAATTCGTGGCCATCCTTGGCCGCGGCAAAACCAAGCAACGCGCGCTTACCTGTGAGGAAGCGCGCGAAGCCATGTCTATGATTCTGCGCGGCGAGGCAGAGCCGGAGCAGATCGGCGCTTTCCTGATGCTGCTGCGGCTGAAAGAAGAAGCCCCGAGCGAAATCGCGGGCTTCACCCGAGGCACGCGTGATGTATTGGAATTGCCAGCCGAAATGCCCGAGGTTGATCTGGACTGGCCGTCTTATGCGGGCAAGCGGCGGCAATTGCCTTGGTTTTTGCTGGCGGCGTTTTTGCTGGCCAATAGCGGTGTGCGGGTGATGATGCACGGCGCTTCCGAGCATACGCCCGGACGGGTCTATACCGATGATGTGCTTGAATATCTCGGCTTTCCGATTGCGGGATCATTGGCAGAGGCCGCCGGCCATATCAAGGCGCGCAATTTTGGCTATACCACGCTGAAGGTGCTTTCGCCCAAGCTGGATGCCCTGATGAATCTGAAGCCGCTTTTGGGCCTGCGCTCACCGGTAAACAGCTTTTCGCGCATGGTCAATCCGTTTGATGCTCCTGTTCAGGTGGTCGGTATTTTCCATCGTGGCTTTATGGATATCCATACCGGCGCGGCGGCGATTATGGGCCAGCCAGTATGCAGCGTTTTTCGCGGCGAGGGGGGCGAGGTGGAGCGGCGACCCAATAAGCCAACGCAGGTCGGCAGTGTTATCGGTGCGGGCGATATGCAGACCGAAACATGGCCGCAATTGCTTGCCGAAGGCCATCAGCCCCCGGATGAAGACATGGATATTTCCGGCCTTGTGAAGCTGTGGCAGGGCGATATGGAAAGCGACTATGCGGTGGCTTCGGTCACGGGGACGCTGGCGATTGTGCTGAAATCGCTCGGCAAGGCAGAAAATATGGAAGCGGCGCAAGCGCTGGCCGAGGATATGTGGGCGGCGCGGGATCGCAGCTATCTGCCGCTCAGGGCATAGGCGATGCCCCGCTTTTTCATTGCCGCCGCGCATAAATCCTCGGGGAAAACCGTGGTTTCCACCGGCCTGGCAGCCGCGCTGAGCCAGAGCATGGATCTGCGGAGCTTCAAAAAAGGCCCCGATTATATCGATCCGATGTGGTTGGGCGCGGCCAGTGGGAACCCCTGCTATAATCTTGATTTCAACACCATGTCCGAATCCGAGCTACTGGCGCTTTTTACCAGCCGCACCACCGGCGATATCGCCCTGATCGAGGCCAATAAAGGGCTTTATGACGGGGTGGCGCTGGACGGGAGCGATAGCAATGCCGCGCTGGCCAAGCTGCTGAAGGCTCCGGTGGTGCTGGTGATCGATACCGTTGGCACCACCCGCGGGATCGCGCCTTTGCTGGTGGGTTATCAGGCGTTTGATCCGGATGTGAATATAGCCGGGATCATCCTGAACAAGGTGGGTGGCCCGCGCCATGAAGGGAAATTGCGCGCCGCCGTAGAGACCTATACCGATATTCCGGTAATCGGGGCGATTGGCAAGCATCAGGCGCTGGAGATCGGCGAGCGCCATTTGGGCCTGACCACACCCGCAGAAACCGGCGCTTTTCAGTCGGGTATAGACGAGATTGGCCGGATTGTGGGTGGCTCGGTGGAGCTGGGTCGGCTTCGCGAGATTGCGGCGACGGCCCCGACCCTGCCCGCTGTGCAAAGGCCGGCGATTCAGGCAGGAAGCCGCGTGAGGATCGCCATCGCCCGCGATACGGCTTTCGGGTTTTACTATGCCGATGATCTGGAAGCGCTTGCAGCCGCTGGTGCCGAGCCGGTATTTTTCAATACAATATCGGATAAAGCTTTGCCGGAGGTGGACGGGCTTTTCATCGGGGGCGGGTTTCCCGAAACCCAGATGGCGGCGCTGGAGGCAAATGCAGCGCTACGCGCCGATATTAAAGCCAAAATAGAGGCGGGGCTGCCGACCTATGCCGAATGCGGCGGCTTGATGTATCTTTGTGAAACCCTGAGCTGGCATGGCGAGACCCGCCAGATGGTGGGGGTGGTGAAAGGCGATGCGGTGATGAATGCGCGGCCCCAGGGGCGAGGCTATACCCGCATGAAAGCCCTGGGCGGCATGTGGGAGGCGGGCATCGAGGTGCTGGCGCATGAATTCCATTATGCGCGGGTGGATAACCTGCCCAAGGATACCCGCTTTGCCTATCAGGTGCTGCGCGGGCACGGGATAGATGGCGAGCATGACGGAATACTGGCCCATAACATGCAGGCCGGATTTTGCCATTTGCGCAATAGTGAAACGACTCCCTGGGCGACACGGTTTGTGGAATATGTGCGAGGCAAGGCATAAAAAACCCCGCCTGAAGGCGGGGTATACAAAGCTATCCCGAAAGGGATCAGCTCTTTTTAATCTCGAAAAGATATACATTGCCTTCGGTATCAGAGCTAAGCAGCTCATTGCCGGTTTGTGCGCAGAAGGCTGCGAAATCGGCAACCGAACCGGGATCTGTGGAGCGAATTTCCAGCACCGTTCCGGCCTCCATGCCTTTAAGGGCTTTTTTCGCTTTGATAATAGGCAGCGGGCAGTTCAGTCCTTCTGCATTAAGGGTTTGGTCAGCCATATTGGTGAGCCTTTCTTCTTGTGGGTTAGGTAAACTTGCGGGTTAGATAAACAGGTTGATGTCGGATTTGGTGGCCACATCGATATAGGTGGCCGCGCCGCCAAGCTCGATGCCGTCAATCATGTCTTTGCGGTCCATTTCAAACAGATCCAGCGTCATCTGGCAGGCAATCATGCGCACATCGGATTCAACAGCAGCTTCGCGAAGGTCTTCGATTGAAGCCACACCTTTTTTCTTGAACAGGTTTTTCATCATTGTGGTCGCGCCACGATCAACGCCGGGCAGGGCGGAAATGATATTCGGCATAGCCATATGCATGCCGGCCATGGGCATTTTCATCGCAGGGTTGCCCAGCGTGGTCATCTTCAGATCCAGCTTTTTGTTCAGCAGCGGCAGGCCATAGAAGGTGAAAAACATGGTGACATCCAGATCCATCGCGGCAGCAGTGGTGCCTAGGATGAAGGGCGGATACGCCCAATCCAGCGAACCTTTTGTTACAATGATCGACATGCTTTTCGCATTGCCAAAATCTCCGTCAGCCATGATTCTTACTCCCGTTTTTGATTCCCAGCTTTATAAATTAGAATTATTGAATACTAAAATGCCGAATAGGTCAAGAATGCTGGTGCCGCAGCTACGAAAAAATGGGTGAATATGTCGGAGATGTGCGCTTTTTGCGCATTTTATTGTTTTGCCTTACATAGAAAATATCATATATGCTAATATCACAACAATAAAACCAAAGTAAAGGCGCGGGCAAATCGCGCTAGAATCACCAAGGGAGAGACAGATGCTAGACGGATTGAGAGATTCCATATTGGAAAACCCGGGGGCCTATATGATGTGGGGCGGGCTGCTGATCGGCACCATATTGGGCTTTATCGTATACCGCACCAATTTTTGCGCCATGGGATCGGTTTCCGATTTTGTGAATTTTGGCGATTGGCGCCGGTTCAGAAGCTGGGTATTGGCCGGGGCTACCGCGATTGTGGGGGTGCTTGCCCTGAAAAGCATGGGGGTGATGAACCCGTCTGACAGCATATACATGACCCCGATGTTCACCTGGATCGGCTTTATCAGCGGCGGTTTTATCTTTGGTGTGGGCATGGTGCTTTCTGCGGGCTGCGTGAGCCGCAATCTGGTGCGGGCCGGCTCGGGTGATCTGCGCTCGGTGCTGGTCCTGACCATTGTTGGCGTATTTGCCTTTATAACCATTGGCGGGCTGCTTGGACCGCTTCGTGTCTGGTTTGTGGGTTTGGGCACCACAAATCTGAGCGATCTGGGCATGAGCGGTCAGGGCTTTGGCGATTTGCTGGGCAAGGTTTCCGGCATTGAGGCTTCACAGGCCAATCTTTATGCCACGATAGCTGTGGCGGCGCTGATGCTGGCTTATGTGTTTCTCAACAAAAAATTCGCAACCTCGCCGGTGCATATTTTTGCCGGGGTCAGCATTGGTCTATTGGCCGTGGCCGGCTGGATGCTGACAGGCCTTGCACAAGATGATTTTGCCGATGTGCCGGTGGCGCTCACTTCGCTGACCTTTGTGCAGCCCTCGGGCGCTACGGTCGATTATCTGATGCGCTTCACCGCCTACTCCACCATGGCATTTCCCGTGGCCGTGGTATTTGGCACCATTCTGGGCGGCTTTCTGGGGGCGGCTTCCAAGAAGGAATTGCAGCTGCGAACCTTTAACGGCGAGGCCGATACCGCGCGCAATATGGTTGGTGCGGCGATGATGGGCATTGGCGGCGTTCTGGCGCTGGGCTGCACCATTGGCCAAGGCGTTACCGGCGTTTCCACCCTGGCTATGGGGTCGTTTATCACCTTCGCATTTTTGGTGATCGGCGGCATGGCGGGCATGAAAGTGATGGAATGGACGGCTTGATCCACCCTCCAACGTAAAGCCGAAAGGCGGCACATGGGTGCCGCCTTTTTTATGTTTAGCCTGCATGTGTCCGGTTAACCGTCGATATAATCACTCAGCGGCGGGCAGGTGCAGATCAGGTGCCGGTCCCCGTATGCGTTATCCACGCGGTTCACCGGTGGCCAGTATTTATCCACACGAAATGCGCCGGGCGGATAGCAGGCCTGCTCGCGGGTGTATTTGCGTGACCACTCCCCGACCAGATCCTCGACCGTGTGCGGCGCGTGGGGCAGGGGGCTGTCCTCATAGACGATCTCGCCATCCTCGATCGCCTGCGCCTCGGCACGGATCGCCAGCATGGCCTCGATAAAGCGGTCCAGCTCGGCTTTTGGCTCGGATTCCGTTGGCTCCACCATCAGGGTGCCGGCCACGGGCCAGCTCATGGTCGGGGCATGAAAGCCGCTATCCATCAGGCGCTTGGCGATATCGTCCACGCTCACATGTGCGCTTTCCGCCAGCGGGCGGGTGTCCAGAATGCACTCATGGGCCACGCGGCCAATGGCGGATTTGAACAACACATCATAGGCCCCCTCCAGCCGTTTGGCGATGTAATTGGCGTTCAGGATCGCAACCTTGGTCGCCTGCGTCATGCCCGAGCCGCCCATCAGCAGCAGGTAGGCCCATGAAATCACCAGCACCGAAGCGCTGCCCATGGGCGCTGCCGAAACCGGCCCGATGCCGCCGCCAGTGGGGTTGCCCGGCAGGAATGGCGCCAAGTGCGCGCCAACGCCGATCGGCCCCATGCCCGGACCGCCGCCGCCATGGGGGATGGCGAAGGTTTTGTGCAGGTTCAAATGCGATACATCGCCGCCGATCTTGCCAGGCTGCACGAGGCCAACCATGGCGTTCATATTCGCGCCGTCTATATAGACCTGCCCGCCAAAGCTGTGGGTGATCTCGCAGACCTCGCGCACGGTTTCCTCAAACACCCCGTGGGTGGAAGGATAGGTGATCATGCAGGCGGCCAGCTTATCGCCAGCGGCCTCGGCCTTGGCGCGAAAATCAGCCAGATCGATATCGCCGTTTTCAGCGGATTTCACCACCACCACATCCCAGCCCGCCATATGGGCGCTGGCCGGATTGGTGCCGTGGGCCGATACCGGAATAAGGCAGATATTGCGATCGCCCTCGCCGCGCGATGCGTGATAATTGCGGATGGTCAGCAGGCCGGCATATTCGCCCTGCGCGCCGGAATTGGGCTGCAGCGACATGGCGTCATAGCCGGTAATCTCGCAAAGCTGGGCCTTTAGCTGCTCGGTCAGGTCGGTATAGCCCTTGGCCTGATCAAGCGGCACATAGGGGTGCAGATTGGCAATCTCGGGCCATGTCAGCGGGATCATCTCGGCGGTGGCATTCAGCTTCATGGTGCAGGAACCAAGCGGGATCATCGCGCGGTCCAGCGCCAGATCACGATCGGCCAAACGGCGCATATAGCGGGTCATCTCGGCTTCAGAGCGGTTCATGTGGAAAATCGGGTGGGTCAGGTATTCATCGGTGCGCAGCATGTTTTCGGGCAGGCGATATTCGCGGTGCCTAGCGCTGTCATCCTTGAAATCGCCGCCAAAAGCTCGCCAGACGGCCTCGATGGTTTCGGGGTAGGTTTGCTCGTCAAGGCTGATGCCGATCCGGTCCTTGCCGACCTTGCGCAGATTAATGCCCTCATTCACCGCCGCCGCCATAATCACCCCTTGCAGGGCATCGACCTTCACGGTGATGGTATCAAAAAACACCTCCGGCTCGATCTTGAAACCGAGATTTTCCAGGCCCTTGGCGAGGCGCGAGGTTTTGCGATGCACCGATTCTGCGATGGCTTTCAGCCCTGCCGGCCCATAAAATACCGCATACATAGAGGCCATAA
>Ga0256839_1004086_pt1 | contig 14506 bp, 10 predicted proteins | sample 354166metaG_FD_185968 | JGI IMG/M metagenome (GOLD analysis project Ga0256839, IMG submission 185968) | Hydrothermal vent microbial communities from Mid Atlantic Ridge, Atlantic Ocean - 354-166 | ecosystem: Environmental > Aquatic > Marine > Hydrothermal vents | place: Atlantic Ocean: Mid... | reverse complement strand
CCCAGCCCCGTCGTCGGCCCGAGAGACGAAGACCCTTTGCTCCACCGTGCGCACGGCGCAGCCCCACCCGGTTGCGCCGTGTTCTCTTTTTTTCGGGCCATCGCAATTCGGGCCATCGCAAGGGGGCCGGGATCCCGTATTGACAAAAGCCGCGCCCCCTCGTTACAATTAGGCCAGATAGGCCCAAGTGGTGATGGAGACGCGTCGCACCACAGCCCCCACGGATGTGCCCACGGCAGACACAGGGTCAACGGGTGAACCCCTCCACCGATCTCCCGTCCCGTGCGTGCCACCACCGAAGAAGACCGGGCAGACGGGACACCCGTTTGGCAGAGATGACCGGCTAAATTCTGGACCCTCCACCGCACCTTGTCAGCCGATACAGTGTACAGACGGCTCGGCCCGACCTCGACTTCCGGTGGGCCTGCCCCGTCGGACGGGCCTCCACACCGCCTTCGCCCAGGCGCCGGGCAAGGCCCCGAACGGGAACGGATATTACGGCCTCACCGTTGTCCTATGTAGTACGATTGCGGTGTTCGTTCGGCAGAGCACCCGAGCCAACCCGAGGTAGAGAGACCTATGTCTGACAAATTGGACCGATTCACGAAACGAGCCCGGCGGGTTCTCACCCTGGCCCAGGAAGAGGCCCTACGCCTGAACCACAACTATATCGGCACCGAACACCTGCTGCTGGGCCTGGTCCGGGAGGAGAACAGCGTTGCGGTCAAGGTGCTGCGGGAGCTGGGCGTGGAGCCGGCCCAGGTCATCCGGGCCGTGGAGCGGACCGTGGGCCGGGGCGAGCGCCCCCCCTTCGGCAAGCCCACCTTGGCCCCCCGCACCAAGCGGGTCATCGAGCTGGCGGTGGAGGAGGCCCGGATGATGGGCCACCACTACATCGGCACCGAACACCTGCTGCTGGGCCTGGTCCGAGAAGGGGAGGGCATCGCGGTGAACGTGCTCCGGGGCCTGGGCATCAACCTGGACCGCATCCGCACCCAGACGGCCCGGAACATCCTGCAGAGCCAGGCCCAGAACAAGGAGCGGCAGAAGAAGGAGTCCAAGACCCCGCTGACCGACCAGCTGGGCATGGACCTGACCGCGGCCGCGGAGGAGGACAAGCTGGATCCCGTCATCGGCCGGCAGGCCGAGATCGAGCGGGTCATCCAGATCCTGAGCCGCCGGACCAAGAACAACCCGGCCCTCATCGGCGAGCCGGGCGTGGGCAAGACGGCCATTGTGGAGGGGCTGGCCCAGCGCATCGTGGAGGGGGATGTGCCGGAACCCCTGCTCAACAAGCGCATCCTCATGCTGGACGTGGGCAGCCTGGTGGCCGGCACCATGTATCGGGGCCAGTTCGAGGAGCGGCTGAAGAAGGTCATCGAGGAGATCATCAACAGCGGCGCCATCCTCTTCATCGACGAGGTCCACATGTTGGTGGGCGCGGGCGCGGCCGGCAGCAGCGTGGACGCGGCCAACATCCTCAAGCCGGCCCTGAGCCGGGGAGAGCTCCAGGTCATCGGCGCCACCACCCTGGACGAATACCGCAAGTACATCGAGAGCGACGCGGCCCTGGAACGCCGCTTCCAGCCCATCCTGGTGGAAGAGCCCGGCATCGAGGAGACCATCGAGATCCTCAAGGGCATCAAGAGCCGCTACGAGGACCACCACCAGCTCGTCATCACCGATGAAGCCATCGAGGCCGCGGCCCACCTGGCCGCCCGCTACGTCCCCGACCGCTTCATGCCGGACAAGGCCATCGACCTCATCGACGAGGCCGGCAGCCGAGTGCGCATGTACAAGGCCCCCCACGCGGCCAACCTGCGCGAGACCTTCCGCACCCTGAAGAAGCTCCAGAAGGAGAAGGAACAGGCCCTGGAGATGCAGCGCTTCGACGACGCCATCGACCTCCGCTACCGAGAGGTGGAGCTGGAGGCCAAGCTGGAGAAGCTGCGGGAAGGGTGGAAACAGGTGGCCAACCGGCCCCAGGTGACCGCAGACGACATCGCGGAGGTGGTCTCCATGTGGACCGGTATCCCCGTCCACCGGATGGCCGGCGAGGAGAAGGAGCGGCTCCTCCAGATGGAGGAGGAGCTGAAGAAACGGGTGGTGGGCCAGAGCGAGGCCATCCAGGCCATCAGCAAAGCCGTGCGCCGAGCCCGAGCCGGCCTGAAGGACCCCCGACGGCCCATCGGTACCTTCATCTTCCTGGGCCCCACCGGCGTGGGCAAGACCCATCTGGCCAAGGCCCTGGCCGAGTTCCTCTTCGGCAGCGAGGAGGCCCTGATCAAGCTGGACATGAGCGAGTTCATGGAGCGACACAACGTCAGCCGGCTGGTGGGGGCCCCGCCGGGCTACGTGGGCTACGAGGAGGGCGGACAGCTCACCGAGGCCGTGCGCCGCCGCCCCTACTCGGTGATCCTGCTGGACGAGATCGAGAAGGCCCACCCCGAGGCCTTCAACATCCTGCTCCAGATCATGGAGGACGGCTACCTGACCGACGCCAAGGGACGACGGGTGGACTTCCGCAACACCCTGATCCTGATGACCAGCAACATCGGCGCCAAGTGGATCCAGGGGGCCCGGGGACTGGGCTTCACCATCGCCAGCGACGAGGAGTCCCGGCTGGAGAGCGAGTACGAGAAGATGAAGGGCCGGGTGATGGAGGCCCTGCGCAAGACCTTCCGGCCCGAGTTCCTGAACCGGCTGGACGGTGTCATGGTCTTCCACAGCCTGAGCAAACAGGAGATCACCCAGATCGTGGAGCTGGAGCTGCGCACCCTCCGCATGCAGCTCGCGGAACAGGACATGGAGCTGGTCCTCACCGAGGCGGCCCGCCTGGCCATCGCGGAGGAAGGCTACAACCCCGAGTACGGCGCCCGCCCCCTCCGCCGGGTCATCCAGAGCCGCATCCAGGACCCGCTGAGCGAAGCCCTTCTGGCCAACGAGTTCAAACCCGGCGACACCATCCAGGTGGACTACCGGGAGATGGAGACCGAGGACGGCGAGAAGGAGGAGCGCTACGTCTTCGAGGCCATCGCCCACCGGGACACGGACGACGAGGACTCGGAGACCACCGCGGCCATCGAGGCCATGCTCCAGTAGAGCTTCCCCCGGATCTGTACCCAGAGAGAGGAGGACCGGCGCCGGCTCCGGGCGCCGGTCCTTTTTCGTCCGCCCACCCCAGGCCCCCGCCCCGGCCAGACACACCCGAACCCGGCAGGAGACCGAACGCCCAACAGGCAAACCAGGCCCCTCGCCCCGGTCCCTGCCTGGGCCGGAGAACGGAAAAACGCGGTTTGTCCAGGAACCCTTCTGCCGGTAAGATAGAGGTCAACGGGTCGCCCCAACCCGCGGCCCCCAGGTCCCATCCCAGCCACAAGGAGCGACCATGGCCTTCGAACCCCTGCCCCGGGTCAAGGAGAGTTTCCGACGCATCACCCGGCAGCTGGAGCCTCCCCCACGGTGGCTCTTCGGGGCCGGTCCATCCAATGTCTCGCCCCGGGTGCTCCAGGCCATGAGCACCCCCACCGTGGGTCCCCTGGATCCGGCCTTCCTGCCCCTGGTCCGGGAGACCCAGGACCTGCTGCGCTATCTGTTCCAGACCAGCAACCGCTTCACCCTGCCCATCAGCGGCACCGGCAGCGCGGCCATGGAGGCCGCCATCGCGAACCTGGTGGAGCCCGGTGATGTGGTCCTGGTGCTGGTGAACGGCTACTTCGGCGAAAGGCTATGCGAAGTGCTCCGGCGCTACGGCGCGGACGTCCGTCGACTGGAGCGCCCCTGGGGCCAGGTCTTCTCCCTCCAGGAGATCCAGGCCGGCCTGGTGGATCACCGCCCCGCCATCCTGGCCCTGGTCCACGCGGAGACCTCCACCGGGGCCGAGCAGCCCCTGGCCGAGATCGGCCCCCTCTGCCGCCGGTACGATGCCCTCCTGGTGGTGGATGCGGTCTCCTCCCTGGGCGGGGTGCCCCTCTTCACCGATGAGTGGGCGATCGACGTGGTCTACGGGGCCAGCCAACACTGCCTGAGCTGCCCCCCGGGCATCGCGCCCCTCACCATGAACGAGCGGGCCCTGGACAAGGTCCGCCGCCGCCAGGTCCCCCTGAGCACCTGGTACTTCGACACGGCCCTGCTGGCCCAGTACTGGGACCCGGAGATCCAGAGCTACCACCACACCATCCCGGTGAACCTCCTCTACGCGCTGCGGGAGGCCCTGCGCATGGTGGCCGAGGAGGGGCTGGTGGAGCGGTGGCAGCGCCACCGCACCAACGCGGAGCTCCTGTGGCTGGGGCTGGAGGACATGCGCCTGGAGTGCCACGTGGCCTCTCCCCACCGGCTGGCCACCCTCACCGCGGTGCGGGTGCCCGAGGTGGTGAACGGCCCGGCCGTGGTCCGCTTCCTGCTCGAACACTACAACATCGAGATCGCCGACGGGCTGGGAACCCTGAAGGGCCGGGTGTGGCGCATGGGCCTCATGGGCTACAACAGCCGGGCCTCCAACGTCATGCTGTTGCTCAAGACCCTGGAGGACGCGCTCCGCCAGGCGCGGGCGTGAGGGCCCGGTGTGCCCCTCCGCCCTGCCCGCGCCGCCGGACACACCGGACACGCCGTCCCCATCCCGACACCCCAACCAACCCGACACCCCAACCAAGAGGAGCGTGAAGATGACCGCACGAGTGGGCTTCATCGGACTGGGCATCATGGGTCGAGGGATGGCCCGGAACATCCTCCGGGCCGGCTTTCCCCTGACCGTGTGGAACCGGACCCCCAGCCGGATGGATCCCCTGGTCCAGGCTGGAGCGCAACCCGGCAAGGACCCCGCAGACGTGGCCGCCCAGAGCGAGATCGTGGTCCTCTGCGTCAGCGACACCCCGGACGTGGAGGAGGTCCTCTTCGGGGCCCATGGGGTGGTCCAGGGTGCCCGGCCCGGCACCCTGGTCATCGACTGCAGCACCATCAGCCCCCAGGCCACCGTGGCGTTCGCCCAGCGGCTGGGCGAACGGGGCGTCCACATGCTGGATGCCCCGGTCAGCGGCGGCAGCGAGGGCGCGGAGCAGGGCACCCTGAGCATCATGGTGGGCGGGGACCCCGAGGACGTGGACCGGGCCATGCCCGTCTTCCAGGCCATGGGGAAGGCCATCACCCATGTGGGGGGCCACGGCGCCGGACAGACGGTGAAGCTGGTGAACCAGATCCTGGTGGTGGGCAACTGCCTGGCCATGTGCGAGGCCCTCCTCTTCGCCCAGGCCGGCGGCGTGGACCTGGAGAAGTGCCTCCAGGCGGTGACCCAGGGGGCCGCGGGAAGCTGGATGCTGAGCCACCGGGGCCCCCAGATCCTCCGACGGGACTGGCGTCCGGGCTTCACCATCGATCTCCAACAGAAGGACGTGCGGCTGGTCCTGGGAGAGGCGGACGCGCTGGGGGTGCCGGTGATGGTGTCCAGCCTGGTCTTCCATCTGTACCGGACCCTCCAGAGGCGGGGCCTGGGCCACCAGGGCAACCACGCGCTGATCCAGGCCCTGGAGCACCTGAGCGATATCGTGGTGGGAACCGAGGAGGCCCCCTCTCATGGAGAGGCCGCGTGAGCCCCAAGGGGAGGCCGCGCCGGCCTTCTGGGTGCGGGATGTGCCCGTCCACGGGCGGCTGATCCTGGCCCCCATGGCCGGGTTCAGCGATCTCCCCTATCGCTCCCTATGCCACGAACACGGTTCGGCCATGAGCTACACCGAGTTCGTCTCGGCCCAGGCCGTGGTCCACGGGGGCAACCCCCGCACCTGGGAGATGTTGGCCTACGCGCCCCACGAGCGGCCCATGGTCTTCCAGATCTTCGGCCACGCGGTGGAGACCCTGGTGGAGGCCGCCGTGCGCCTGGAGGAACGGGGCCCCTCCATCATCGACATCAACATGGGGTGTTCCACCCGCAAGGTCAGCGGCCGGGGTGCGGGCGCGGGCCTGCTCAAGGACCCGGCCCAGATCGGCCGCATCTTCAGGGCCCTGACCCGAGCCCTCTCCGTGCCCGTGACGGGCAAGATCCGGCTGGGCTGGGATGCCCAGTCCCTGAACTACCGGGACGTGGTGAAGGCCATGGTGGACAACGGCGCGGCCCTGGTCGCGGTCCACGGCCGGACCAAGGCCCAGGGCTACTCCGGGCGGGCCAACTGGGACGCCATCGCGGAGATCGTGGAGATGGCCGGGGTGCCCGTGCTGGGCAACGGGGACGTGGTCCAGGTGGCCGATATCCACCGGATGTTCGCCCACACCGGCTGCGCGGGCATCATGATCGGCCGGGGGGCCATCGGCCACCCCTGGATCTTCCAGTACCGGGACCGACACCAGGTGCCCTTCCCGGAGAAGGCGGCCTTCATGCGACACCACTTCCGCCGCATGTGCCAGTTCTACGGCGAGCGGCGGGCGGTGATCCTGTTCCGCAAACATGTAGCCCGCTACCTCAAGGGGTACACCGGCATCCGGGATCTCTTCCTCCAGATGGTCCAGGTGGACTCGGCCCACCGTTTCGAGCTCCTGCTCCGGGCCCTGGAAGCTCGCCTGGGGGCATCGACAGCCCTGGGGGACAGAGCCGCCCCAGAATTGACACAGGCCCCCTCCGGCCTCTAAAATAGCCAGGAGCGGATAGGGCCCTCGGACAGCATCGGTCGGTCCGGGGCGCCGCTCCTGGCCTTCGGGCCCCCTATCCATGGGGGTGGAGCTGTGGACACCCTCTCTCTTCTATGCGCCATCGAACGCTCCTTCTGATCCTCCTGGTCCTGGTAGCCGCGGCAGGCTGGCTCGGCTACCGGCGTTTTGGCCCCGCCCAGGCCGCCCCGGGGCCCTCCCCCGCCTACGAGACCGTCCAGGTGACCCGGGGGTCCATCAGCAGCACGGTCAGCGCCACGGGCAGCATCGAGCCGGAGGCCCAGGTCTCCCTCTCCTTCCGCGCGCCGGGCCGGGTGGCCCAGGTGCTGGTGACCGTGGGCCAGGCGGTGGAGGAGGGCCAGCTCCTGGCCTCCTTGGACGTGACGGACCTGGAGCTGGCCCTGGAGCAGGCGGACATCTCCCTGCAGATCCGCCGGGCCCAACTGGCCAAGCTGGAGAAACCGCCCTCCGCGGAGGACATCGCCGCGGCCCAGGCCGCGGTGTTGGTGGCCCAGGCCAGTGTGGCCAGCGCGGAGGCCGCCCTGGAGAGCGCCCAGGCCGCGTACCGACAGCTCCTGGCCGGCCCCACGGAGGCCGAGCTGAAGGTGAAGGAGGCGGCTGTCCGCCAGGCCGAGGCCAACCTACGCCAGGCCCAGGCCGCCTACGACCAGGTGAAGCACCTGCCCAACGTGGGGGCCTTGCCCCAGGCCGCCCAGCTCGAACAGGCCACCATCGCCTACGAGAGCGCCCTGGCCCAGTTCGAGCTGGCCAGCCAACCGCCCACCGAAGCCCAGATCGCCCAGGCCCTGGCCCAGATCGCCCAGGCCGAACTGAGCCTCCAGCAGGCCCGCAGCAACCTGCTCCAGGCCCAGAACACCCTGGACAGGCTCCTGGAAGGTCCCTCGGAGGAGGACCTGGAGATCGCCCGCGCCCAGGTACGCCAGGCCGAGCTGAGCCGACGACAGGCCCAGATCAGCCTGGAGAACGCCCAGCTTCGGGCGCCCTTCGATGGGGTGGTCAGCCTGGTGAACATCCGCCAGGGCGAGCTCTACAGCGGCGGGCTCCCTGCCATCCGGCTGACCGACCTGGACCGCTTCCACATGACCGTGCTGGTGGACGAGATCGACGTGCGCCAGGTCCAGGTGGGCCAACCCGTGCGCCTGAGCCTGGATGCCCTGCCCGACCTGGAGCTCACCGGCCAGGTGACCCAGATCTCCCCCACCGCGGTGGAGGTGGGCGGCGCCATCGCCTACGAGGTGGAGATCGTGCCCGACGCCACGGACGCGCCGCTGCGGGCCGGCATGAGCGCCACCGCGATCATCGTCACCGCGCAGGTGGACAACGTCCTCCGGGTGCCCAACCGCTACATCCAACTGGACCGGGAGTCGGGCCGGGCCTTCGTCCACAAGGTGGTGGATGGCCAGCCCGTGCTGCAGGAGATCCGCATCGGCCTGCGCAACGACCGCTACAGCCAGGTCCTGGCCGGGCTGGACGAGGACGACGAGCTGGCCCTGGTGCGGGTCAGCAGCGAGGAGGAGCTGCGCCGGGCCCTCTTCGGCGGCAACTGAGGCGCCAGGGACAACGAGGCCATGTCCAGACAACGGTCGGCAGAGTGGAACGGCCGGGCCGGCTCCCCCGAGGCCAAGCCCCCGGCCCTCGTCCAGGCCCGGGGCCTGGTCAAGATCTACCGGATGGGCGACGTGGAGGTCCATGCCCTCCGGGGGGTGGACCTGGAGATCCAGCCCGGTGAGATGGTGGCCATCATGGGCCCCAGTGGGAGCGGCAAGTCCACCTTGATGAACATCATCGGCTGCCTGGACGTGCCCACCGCGGGCACCTACCGGCTGGACGGCACGGACGTGGGCTCTCTGGACGACGGCCAACTGGCCGAGATCCGCAACCGGAAGATCGGCTTCGTCTTCCAGAACTTCAACCTGTTGCCCCGGACCTCGGCCCTGGACAACGTGGAACTGCCCCTGATCTACGCGGGGCTCTCCGGCCGGGAGCGCCGACGCCGGGCCGCGGAGATGCTGGCGATGGTGGGCCTGGGCGACCGCCAGGAGCACAGGCCCAACGAGCTCTCCGGCGGCCAACAGCAGCGGGTAGCCATTGCCCGAGCCCTGGTCAACCGCCCCAAGCTGATCCTGGCCGACGAGCCCACCGGCAACCTGGATACCCGCACCAGCGACGAGATCATGCGCCTGTTCCAGCGGCTGAACCGGGAGCAGGGCATCACCATCGTCTTCGTCACCCACGACCCCGAGACCGCGGCCTACTGCGACCGCATCGTCCACATCCGGGATGGGCGCATCGAACGGGAGGAGCGGCAGGCCCGACGCGCCGAGGAGGACGGGCCCGAACCGGTGGAGGCCGTGCCATGATCTACGAATCCGTCCGCATCGCCATGGGGGCCCTGGCGGCCAACAAGCTGCGCTCCGCGCTGACCATGCTGGGCATCATCATCGGCGTGGCCGCGGTCATCGCCCTCCTGTCCATCGGCCGAGGGGTGGAGAAGTACGTGGCGGACCAGTTCGCCAGCGCGGGCACCAATCTCCTCTTCATCGTCCCCGGCCAACTCACCGGAGGCCCCCCGGGCAGCCGCAACCGAAGCGGACAGCTCACCCTGGGGGACGCCCGGGCCATCGGCGACCCCCTGCGGGTGCCCGACGTGGTCGCAGTGGCCCCCGAGGTCACCGGCGGTGCCGTGGTCTCCCGGGGCAAGGCCAACATGCGGGTGACCGTCAGCGGCACCACGCCGGCATACCGGGAGGTCCGCTCCTGGAACCCCGCCCTGGGGGACTTCATCCGCCAGAGCGACGTGGACGAGCGCAGCCGGGTGGCCGTCCTGGGGAGCCAGGTCTACCAACGGCTCTTCGATCCCGACGAGTACCCCGTCGACCAGACCATCCGCATCAACAACCTGGTCTTCCGGGTCATCGGGGTCATGGAGGAGCGGGGCGGCAGCAGCTTCGGCAGCATGGACGAACGGGTCTTCATCCCCCTGACCACGGCCCAGGATCGGCTCTTCCGGCGCAAGACCATCAGCGGCGACTACCGGGTCGACGTGATCTTCGCGTCCGTGGTCAGCCCCGAGCGCATGGAGGCGGCCCAGGAACAGATCGCGGAGCTCCTGCGGGAGCGGCACAACATCGCCTATCTGGACGAGGACGACTTCAGCATCATCAACCAGAAGGACCTGCTCTCCATCTTCGGCGACATCCTGGGCGCGTTGACCCTGTTCCTGGGGGCCATCGCGGGCATCAGCCTGCTGGTGGGCGGCATCGGCATCATGAACATCATGTTGGTCAGCGTCACCGAGCGCACCCGGGAGATCGGCCTCCGCAAGGCCGTGGGCGCCAAACGGCGGGACATCCTCTACCAGTTCCTCGTCGAGGCGGTGACCCTGGCGGTCATCGGAGGGTTGTTGGGCATGGCCCTGGGCGTCGGCGGCGCCCAGGCCATCTCATCCCTCATCGACAGCTTCGACGCGGTGGTGGGGCTCGACGCCATCCTGGTCTCCATCCTCTTCTCCATGGCCGTGGGCCTGTTCTTCGGCATCTACCCCGCCTACCGGGCCAGCCAGCTCCACCCCATTGATGCCCTCCGCTATGAGTAGCCCCTTCCGGCTTCTCGCGGCCTCCCTCCACCGTCCGGGGCACGGCCGAGCCCTGGCAGAGCCCCCGGGGGCCGACGGCCCCGGCGTCTCCCGGAACACCCCGCCCCGCCCCGCCCGGGCCCTGCCGAGCCGGGGCTGGTTTCTCCTGCTCGCGCTGCTATGGACCCTGGGAATGGCGGCCTGCGGTCGCCCATCGCGCCAAGCACCTACCCCCCTACCTCCAGGAACCCCGCTCCCCCAGCCGACGCCGGCCTTCAAGGGCTCCACCCCGCCTCCGGGGACCGGCCCAGCGCCTTCCCTCTCCCCAGAAGAGGCCCTGCGCAGCCGCCTGGCCACCGCGGTGGCAGAACGCGCTCGAGCCGGAACACCCCTCCCGTCTGCCACCCGGGTGCCCGACACACCGGACGCGCGCGGCCAGGGTCGGGCCCTGGTTCGGCCGACCGCCCTGGGCATCGTGGAGGCCGGGGGTGCCACCCTCAGCGCCACTCCCGGGGGCGCCCCCCTGGCCACCCTGGAGGCCGGCGACACCGTGACCCTCACCGGCATCTCACCGGACGGCGGCTGGTATGCGGCCTTTCGGGCCGACGGCACAGCCGGCTGGATCGAGGCACAACGGGTGCGGGTCTTCGGCCAGGAGGAACGCCTGGAGACCGTGGAGGACGCCGTGGTCCCCGGGATGGTGGCCACCCTGATGGCCGAGCTCCACAGGGCCCTGACCCTCCCGGCAGGAGAGGCCACCATGCCCGCTGAGGAAGCGGGACCCCCTCCCCCTTCCCCAACGTCCCCCTTGCCCAAGAGCCCGACCCCGGTGGTCGCGGTGGTCCAGGTCGAACGGCTGAACATCCGAGGCGGCCCGGGGACAGACCATCCGGTGGTGGGCCAGGTGGGGCAGGGGGCACGGCTGATGGTGCAGGCCCGCAACCCGGCTGGCGACTGGCTCCAGGTCCGCGTCCCGGATGTCCTGGAGGGCCTGGGATGGGTGTACGGCCCTCTGGTGGCGGTCCAGGGCGAGCTGGAGAGGCTGCCGGTCCTCCAGGGGAAAGGGGACCCAACGCCCTCGTCGGCTCCGGGGGTCCGGGAGGAGGGCTTCGGCGGCCCCGAGAGGCCCCGGGGCTCCCTGGTCTTCCAGGCTCGGAACGGGGGGACCATCTACCGATACGATCTGGAGACGGGAGAGCTGCGGGAGCTGACCTGGGGGATGGATCCAGCCATCGGCCCAGACGGCCGGACCGTGGCCTTCGTACGCGGGGGCGGGGAGGCGGGGATCTACCTGATGGACACCGGGGGAGGCCGTCCACGCCGGATCTTCGGGGGCAATGCCCCCCGCACCCCGACCTGGAGCCCCGACGGAGGCTGGATCGTCTTCAGCCAGGTCGTCGGCAGCACCACCTGCTACGAGATCGGCTTCGGGGTCTGCCTGCCCAGCCCTCCGCCCAACCTCCCCGCGAGAGCGGTACAGAGGGAGATCCGGGCCCTGGCACGCATCGACGTGGAAGGAACAAACTACCAGGACCTGCCCAGCCTGTCCGGCGCCATCGCACCGGCCTGGGGCCCCCAGGGGCTCGTCTATCAGAGCGACGCCGGCCTCCAGCTCGTCCCCCAGGGGCCCGAGGGCCAGACCCAGCCCCTGTTGGCCGATCCCCGTTTCCGGGATCCAGACGTCCGGGCCGATGGACGCCTGGTGTTCGCCAGCGACGAGGGAGGCCACTGGGAGATCTTCGTGGCCGAGGCCGATGGGAGCCGAGCCACTCCTCTGACCCGTCCGCCAGGGCTCGGGGAGCAGCCCCACAACGTGGCCCCGGCCTGGAGTCCCGACGGGCGCTGGATCGTCTTCCTCAGCAACCGAGGGGGACCATGGCGCCTCTGGCTCATGGCCGCGGACGGCTCCGGGGCCCGACCGCTGCCGGTGGACGTGGCCCTGGACTACGCGTTTCAGGCCGAACAGGCCGTGGACTGGGGCCCCTGACGGGTCGGATCCCGTGGGAGCCGCCGCTCCGGCCGCCCGAACCCCGCCGGTGGGAGGGGGGACGGCCTCCGCCCTCTACCGGGAGATCCCTTGAGCCAAGAGCAGGCCCATCAAGGCCGCCAACAGCCCCAGGAGATTGTTCCCCAACACATTGGCCAACGCGGAGAGGGCACCGCTGTGCCGCCACAGGTTCAGGCTCTCCACCGCGAGGGAGGAGAAGGTGGTGTAGGAACCCAGGAACCCCACCACCAGGAGGAGGCGGAGCTCCCGGCTCAGGGGGAACTGTTCCGTGGTCAGGGCCAGGAGAAACGCGAGGAGGAAGCTGCCCGTCACGTTGACGAGGAAGGTCCCATAGGGGAAAGCCAGGCCCAGACGATGGCCCAGCCACACCCCGAGCCAGTACCGGGTGTTTGCGCCCAGGGCCGCGCCCAGGGCCACCCACAACATGTTCTGCAGGATCCGGTACGTCGACACGATGGACTTGGACAGATGTCGGCGGTGGGCAAGGAGAGATATCTCCGGAAGGCCCATTATGACACAGGCCGGAAGCAGCTCCCAATTTCCGACCCCGAGCACCGCTCCCTGGGCCCCCGCCGGGCAAGCCGTACCGTCCCTTCCCGCCATCTCTTCCGAGGATGGGGACGCCCAGCCCGAGCCCCATCCTTGTCCTGGCCCTGCCGGCTCCAGGCGGCCGATCCCTTTCCGCTCTCGGACCGAGATCGGAGAGCCTCTTTCGTGGCGCGCCGGCATATTTCACCATGCTCGGGCTCGACAGCCCCAGGTCTGCCCTCCCCCCAACAGTGGGCAGGAAGCCCTCTCGCCTGCCGATGATCCTGAAATGTACCCAAAAGGTGCGCTGTCCTGCCTGATCCCTCCCCCCGGCCCCTGTAGCAGACTGGTGTAGTAGACTGGAGCCACCGCGAAACGGATGTTCGCCCCAGGGCTTTCCCAAGAGCCATGTCGGCCCAGAGACGACGTGGGCGTGCCCGTCCCCAAAGGACCTCGGTTCCTCCAACGCACCGACGGGGCCGGCCTGAATCCGGACACCGTGACCGGGTTCGCCCCACTGAGCTCGCTCGCGGGCAGCCAAGGCGCACTCGCCTCCGCGTGGATCGACCTGTTGCTGCGTGGAAGATTCAGCAGCGCTCTATGGGATGCTCTTCCAACCCGTGGAGGTTGTTATCCGTTATCCAGGGGGCTGCGGACGGCGAAGGGGCCGGCGTCCATGACGTGGGTGTAGATCATGGTGGTGCGGACGTCTTTGTGGCCCAGGAGTTCCTGGACGGTGCGGATGTCGTACCCGGCTTCGAGGAGGTGGGTGGCGAAGGAGTGACGAAAGACATGGGGGGTGACCCGCTTGGTCAATCCTGCCTGCCTGGCCGCCTTGCGCACAGCCTTCTGCAGTCCGCTTTCGTGTATGTGGTGGCGTCGCACCGCGCCCGTGCGCGGGTCGGTGGAAAGACGGGGGGCGGGGAAGACCCATTGCCAGAGCCATTCGCGGGGGGCGTTGGGATATTTTCGGGCCAGGGCGTTGGGCAGGGCGACTTCGCCATAACCGTTCGCCCGATCGGTTTCGTGGATGCGCCGGGCCTCTTGGATCTGCGCTTGCAGAGGCGTCTCCAGTCGGTGGGGCAGAATCGTGACGCGGTCTTTGGCTCCTTTGCCCTCGCGAACGATGATCTGCTGTTGGGCAAAGTCCAGATCCTGCACGCGCAGGCGCACACATTCCATGAGGCGAAGGCCGCTGCCGTATAGAAGCTGGGCCATGAGGAGATGGACACCGGACATATGGGCCCAAACCTGCTGCACCTCGTCCCGAGTGAGGACGGTGGGCAAGCGTTGGGGTTTTTGGGCCATGACCGGGCGGATGGGTTGCTGGATGGGTTGTCCCAGGACGTGGTCGTAGAGGAAGAGGAGCGCGCTGAGGGCCTGGTTTTGGGTAGATGCCGCGACCCGACGCTCGACTGCCAGCCAGGTGAGGAATGCCTCGATCTCCGGTGCGCCCATGTCTTGGGGATGGATGTATCGCCCCTGTCGCTCCTTGTGAAAAAGGATGAAACGTTTGATCCACTGCACGTAGCTTTGTTCGGTGCGATAGGAGTAGCCCATACGCCGGATGGTCTGCCGCACCTGGTCCAGCAACTTTGGTCTTTGTGTTCCGGGAGGGTGTATTCAGATTTGGGGGCAGAGATCGAGCGAAGCTGTGATAGGATGGGGATGTCGTCGAGGTTCGAGTTGATCCAGAGGAGCTGGAGGGAGCCCCATGAAGAAGAGTCGTGCCCAAAGGGAGG
>Ga0256839_1004085_pt1 | contig 14507 bp, 13 predicted proteins | sample 354166metaG_FD_185968 | JGI IMG/M metagenome (GOLD analysis project Ga0256839, IMG submission 185968) | Hydrothermal vent microbial communities from Mid Atlantic Ridge, Atlantic Ocean - 354-166 | ecosystem: Environmental > Aquatic > Marine > Hydrothermal vents | place: Atlantic Ocean: Mid... | reverse complement strand
ACCGACACATCCAAAGCCGATACAGGTTCATCCAAGACCAACACATCAGGCTCAACAATCAAAGCTCTGGCAATGCCAATGCGCTGCCTTTGCCCACCTGAAAACTGATGCGGATACCTATCCAATACTTCTTCGCCCAAACCACACAGTTGCAAGGTTTCCAACACTTTGGCTCTGCGCTCTGCCTTGCTTAAGCTGGGCTGATGCACCCGCAAACCTTCACCCACAGTATCTACGATTTTCATCTTCGGATTCAGCGATGCAAAGGGGTCTTGAAACACCATCTGGATTTGCCTGCGCTGCTTTCTAAGCGCACCACCAGAAAGCTTGGTCACATCTTGACCGCCCCAAATCACTTGCCCACCATCCAAATCAAGCAAACGCATGGCAAGCCTTGCCGTGGTCGATTTACCACTGCCCGATTCACCCACAATCGCCAAAGTCTCACCCTTAGCCAAATCAAAACTTAAATCATTCACTGCAATCTTGTCAGCGCCTCCGCCGAAAAAGCCACCACCTTTGAATACTTTGCGGATATGCTGAACACTTAATACACTCATGCGTCCACCTTGATGCAACGGGCTTGATGTTCACCATCTTGCCAAGCATTAAGCGCAACAGGTTTTGCAGCGCATTCATCTGTTGCCAAAGCACAGCGGGGTGCAAATCGACACCCTTGCGCCCAATCACCCGGGCTTGGCACATTGCCCGGAATCACTGCCAACTGCCCATCTTGGACAAACTCAGGGCGACAGCGCATCAAAGCTTGGGTGTATGGGTGGTATGGATTATCAAAAATATCGGTGACTGATGCTTGCTCCACAATTTCACCCGCATACATCACAGCCACTTCATCCGCCATTTCAGCCACCAGCCCAAAGTCATGGGTCACCAACAACATGCCCATACCTTTTTCACGCTGCAAACCACGCAACAAAGCAATAATGCGCTTTTGCACCGAGACATCCAATGCTGTAGTCGGCTCATCAGCGATAATAAACTCTGGTTCACCCGCCATAGCCATGGCAATCAAAATGCGTTGCCGCATACCACCCGACAAACTATCGGGATATTGCTTCATCAAGCTTTCGCCATCTTGCAAACCCACATCGGCAAGCAAAGCCAATGCCCTTTGCACTGCGGCATCTTTATCCAAATCAGTATGCAAGTGAATCACTTCTAAAATCTGACTGCCAATGGAAAACACAGGGTTAAGCGCAGTCATAGGCTCTTGGAAAATCATGGAAATCACACCGCCACGAACCTTGCGCAAATCTTCATAAGCAAGGGAAAACAAGCTTTTGCCATGCAGCAAAACATCTCCACCTTCCTTATCAACACCTTGAAACTCACCAAGCCTCAACAACGATTGCGCCGTTAAACTCTTACCACAACCCGACTCCCCCACCAATGCCAAAACTTTGCCCGCTTGAAGCGATAGCGACACATTCGACACTGCCAACACACGCCCACCCGGTACAGGAATAGATAAAGAAAGGTTGCGAATTTCAAGCATGAGGCTTTATACTTTAGGAAGCTTAATACCAAGTTTTTTGGCTTTAGCTTCGCGCTCTTTGTTCAACTCAATGCGCATGCGTTTGGTTGACACAAAACCCATCCACCATAAAAACCATAAGGTTGGAATCAGGAGAAGCCATAATAGCCATTCCATTAGCCTGATACCTCTGCTTTGCTCTGCGCAAGCTCAGCCTCTTGTTTGGCTTTGCGCTTCATATTGATCAGGTTCACGCCTGCCAAAATAAAACCAAGCGCAATAAAGGCGCCTGGTGGCAAAACAAACAACAACATATCAGGATAGTTGGCACCAAACACATCAAAGCCAAACAACTCACCCTGCCCAAAAAGCTCACGGACACCACCCAACAACAACAAGGCAAAGGTAAAGCCTAAACCCATACCCAAGGCATCCACCAAAGAATCTATCACATTATTTTTACTGGCAAAGGCTTCGGCGCGACCAAGGATGGCGCAGTTGACCACAATCAATGGAATAAACAACCCTAAAATCAAATACATCTCATGCATCCACGCGTTCATACTGAGTTCGACTACAGTGACCAAAGACGCAATAATCACAATATATGCAGGAATGCGCACTTCATCAGGAATAAACCCTCGCACCAAGGAAACAATAAGGTTTGAGCCTACAAGCACCAATAAAGTAGCCAACCCCATCCAAAAACCATTCTCCGCCGAAGTGGTCACCCCAAGTAAAGGACACATACCCAAAAGCTGCGCGAATACCGCGTTATGATGCCAAAAACCATCCGTAAAAATATCTTGCTTATTTGTCATTGTGTCTGTTGAAGCCATTATTTCGCTCCTTCATTTGTCATGCTTTTTGCTTGTGCCGTGGCATACACTCTTTTTAATAAATCAGCTTGGCTATTTTTATAAAACAACAAGCCTTGTCGCACCGCTTTGACCACAGCACGAGGGGTAATCGTTGCGCCTGTAAACTGATCAAAGTCGCCACCATCTTTTTTCACTGCCCACTTAGTGTTATTTAATGTTTTATCGATAAAGCTGCTCAACCATGTCGTATCTTTGGTGATACCATCACCCAAACCAGGTGTTTCTTTATGGCTGGTAATACGAATCGCCACCACTTCACCAGTAAGGCGAACCCCCATCAAAATACGAATCGTGCCCGAATAACCATCGGGTGCAATTTGCTCCCATGCGTATGCGATCACATCACCTTGTTTATTTTTGGCAGGAAAAACCTGCACTTCTTTTCCTTCCGATAAAGGATAAACAAACATATCATTAACGGGGTCATTACTATGTTCGGGCAATACTTGTTTGATATTGTTGTGCAAGGTTGCGCGCTGGGCTTGTGCAATCGGTTCTTTGGTGATGCTGGCAACCCACACCAACATGGAAACAGTAACCAAGGCAACCACAAAAAGGGTAAAAGCAATATGTCGTTGTTCTTTACTCAAAATCATGCCTTCTTACCACGCTTATACCCATACACCCGTGGGCGAATGTAATAGTCAATCAATGGGGTTGCCATATTCATCAGCACTACGGCAAACATAGCTCCCTCTGGATAAGCGCCAAAGGTGCGAATCACCCAAGTGAGTACACCACAACCAATACCAAACACAACCTTACCAACACTTGATGATGGTGAAGATACAGGATCAGTTGCCATAAAAAATGCACATAAAATCAAGCCACCCGCCAACACATGAAATAAGGGCGGTGCATACACATCTGGATTTATCATATTAAAAACCCAAGCAAACACGGCAACTGTCGCAATGTATGAAATGGGGATATGCCATGAAATCGTATGCCTTGCCATCAACCAAATACCACCCATCAATAATGCCAACGCACTGCTTTCACCCAAACTTCCTGACTCACGACCAATAAAAGCGTGCAGGGTTGAATAGTGATAATCCAACAAAGCTTGCGACACTGTCGTACCTTGTCCAAGCTCTGTTTTCAAATAACCCAAAGGGCTTGCCATGGTCATGGCATCCCATGTTTGCTTGACCGCATCAGGCCCTAAGAAGAAAAACTGCAAGCTGGTGACAAAATCATACATGTTTAGCGTTGCACCCATGTGCATCGGCACAATCCATGTGGTCATATGCAGTGGAAATGAAATCAAAAGCACAATGCGTGCAGCCAATGCTGGATTAAACGGATTATACCCCAGACCACCATACAGTTGTTTGCCTAAAGTAATAGCAAACACCGCGGCAAAAACTGCCATCCACCAAGGTACGGCAGCAGGCAAGGTAAGTGCCAGCAATAGCCCCGTTAACCCCGCTGAACCATCCCATACAGGCTGGGTTGATTTCCCCATCCAACGCAACAGCCAATATTCGGTTAAAAGGCTCACGCCAATACATGTGGTCAACAAAAAAAACGCTAACCAACCATACAAATACACACTGACCATGGCTGCGGGAATAAGTGCAATGATAACGGACAACATGGTTAGCTGAATCGTATTCCCACCATGCTGATGCGGAGAGCTTAAAAAAATCATGCTGTCTCCTCAGGCTTACGCTTCTGCGTTGTGTTATCTGTATTCTCTGTTTCAGAAGCAGACTTTGCTTGCATATTCATAGCCTCAGCTTCAGCAGCTTGCTTTTCAGCCAGTGCTTTGGCTCTTGCCTCTTTCTTCGCCTTGGCAATACGCCGTTTTTCTTCTTTTTCAGCTCGCTCTTTAGCAAGCCTTGCCTCGCGTTTTTCAGAACGTAGGCGTGATGCTTCAGCAAATGCTTTCTCACGCTGGATTTGTGCTACCTGACCCTTACCATAACGGAAATAGTGCACCAAAGGGATATGCGAAGGGCAAACATAACTGCAAGCGCCACACTCAATACAATCAAAGAGGTTGTAGTCTTCCGCGCGTTCAAACTGATGCTCCTTACAATGCGCAGCTAAAAGATTAGGCATCAAGCCAGCAGGGCAAACCTCACCACAATCACCACAGCGAATACATGGGCTCTCAGCATGGTGTGCCGACAATACCGTGGTTTCTCGCATCGCTAGAATTCCATTGGTTCCCTTCACAACAGGTATATCATCATGGCCAAGCAACTCACCCATCATAGGACCACCATGAATGAGTTTTATACCATCAAGGCTTTGAATACCTACTTGAGCCAATAAAAAGTGCATACTGGTTCCAAGGCGAACAGACATATTCACAGGGCTTGGTGCCGCATCACCGCTCACTGTTACAATGCGCTCAGTTAACGGCTCTCCCAAACACACAGCATCATAAATGGCTTTACTGGTGCCAACATTAAGCGATACCACACCAATATGCATAGGCAAGCCACCCGCAGGAACCTCTTTACCCGTAATAGCTTGGATTAACTGTTTTTCACCACCTTGTGGGTAGCGTGTGGGTAAAACTTGCACTTCAATGTACTTATCCATACCCATATCAAGCAAAGTGGTTTGCATGATCTTGATAGCATCAGGCTTGTTGTCTTCAATAGCAATGATGCCTTTCTCTGCCCCAACTAAATACAAAATAATATCCAAGCCAGTAATCACTTCATGTGACTTCTCATTCATGAGCTGGTGATCGCAGGTTAGCCATGGCTCACACTCAATACCATTAAGAATCACGGTATCCACCCTATGCTTTTGATCCTGCACCAGCTTGACAAAAGTTGGAAACACAGCCCCACCGAGACCCACAATGCCTGCATGGCGGATACGCTCTCTTAGCTCAACCACATCAATACTGCGGTAGTTGGGCATAGGGTAAAGCGACTCATCTGCTTCATCCAAACCATCTGAGTGAATAAAAATAGTTGTTAGCCCCAAGCCCGAGGGATGAGGAATGGTGTGCTCCTCAATACGCGCAACAACACCCGAAGTAGAAGCATGAACAGGCACTGAAAGGTACCCTTGCGCTTTGGCAAGCACTTGCCCTCGTAAAACCCTGTCCCCAACCTGAACTATAGGCTCACAAGGCTCTCCAATATGCTGTTTAATGGGGTGCATCAAGACATCAGGCAATGGGCACGCCACAATTGGAAGACCTGCCGTAACTTTGAATTGATGATGATGCACAATCCCACCCGTAAAGCCTGGCTGAGGTTTCAGAAAAAGGTTCTGTTTTATTTTATGCCATAAATCAAACATGGCTAACCCCATGACTCGCCTTGCGACTTTCCGCTTTATTGGCTCGCTTCGTGCCTGGCACCGGCCAAGACCAGTGCTCCAAAAGCTCAGGTGTTTCTACCATATCTATACAGTCCACCGGACATGGCTCCAAACATAATGCGCATCCCGTACAGTGATCTGCAATAATTGTGTGATACTGCTTAGGTGCGCCAATAATACAATCCACTGGACAAGCTTTGATACAAAGCGTGCAACCAATACACTCATCTTCTCGAATATATGCCACTACAGGTGCCGTCTCTTCCTCTTCTATCGCCTTGGGTTCAACGCCCATCACATCTGCGATCTCAAGCATGGTTCGCTCACCGCCAGGAATGCAGTGGTTAATATCAACCTCACCTGCTGCCACAGCATCAGCATAAGGGCGGCAACCAGGGTAGCCACACTGCCCACACTGGGTTTGCGGCAGAAGCGCATCAACCTTATCAGCCAAAGGATCCCCCTCAACATGAAAATAGTGTGACGCAAGCCCAAGACCAAGCCCTATCAACAAGGCAAGCACAGCAAAAATAAGAATGGGATATAGAAGCTCCATTAAACTTTCACTAGACCTGCAAAACCCATAAAAGCAAGAGCCATCATACCTGCGGTAATCAGCGTCATTGGTGAACCCTTAAACACTTCAGGCATTGGTGCTGCCTCAAGGCGCTCTCGTAAGCCCGCAAACAAAACCAGCACCAAACCAAAGCCAATAGCAGCACCAAAACCATAGAGTACAGAAGCGAAAAAAGAATAATCTTGCTGAACATTAAGGATGGCCACCCCCAAAACAGCACAGTTGGTGGTGATCAATGGTAAAAAAATACCCAAACCTTGATACAAGACAGGGCTTGTTTTGTGCATGACCATTTCTACAAACTGAACCAAGGATGCAATAATCAGAATAAAAAATACAGTTTGCAAATATACAATATCTAATGGAATTAAAATCAACTGCTGAATGATCCAAGATGCGGTGGATGCCAAAGTCATCACAAACATCACGGCAAAGGACATACCTATCGCTGTTTCCAATTTGCTTGACACACCCAGAAACGGACAAACACCCAAAAACTTGGTAAGTACATAGTTGTTGACCAACACCGCAGAAAGAAGAATAACGCCAAACTCAGTCATAACTTTAGAAGCTGTAGCCCAAACGGTATGATGTTTTCGCATCTGTTTTTTGCTTACCCACACCTGGGTTCGTCAAGGTAAGCGACTCATAACTCACCACCAGTTGCAACGCATCAAACAACTTATGCTCCCATGTGTACTCTTGTTTGATAAAATCATCATCGTTGCCAAGCTCTGCTGAAACTGAAGCCTTCACCACATCACCTTCTGAAAAGTGATAGGATCCAATGATACCAATATGTGTCCCTGGGTCATAATCCAGTTTCGCACGAATAAATCCATTGACAATTTTTTTAGTCACCCGTTGCCCATAACCCAGTTCAAAGTCCAAACCATATTTATCTGTGTCAGCAAAAGCATGATAGCCAAAGCCGCCAATGTAAGTTTTTTCATAGTAAATACCACTAAAGCTGTCTTCCCGATATCCCAAATGAACAAACACATAAAGTTGGTATGGAAAGTTATATATGCTCTTTAGAAGAGTATTGTATTTATCTTCTGTAAGCGAGCCAGAATCATGTTTTTGCGCAGCCTTAAAAGTTAGCTGATTAACCCAGCTTCCATAACCATGCTCCAGTTCAATTTTAGCATCAAAAGAGCTATTTTCAGAGTTGCCCACAGTGTTGTCGCCACCTACTTCTATACTTCCTGACAATGTGTTTTCAACCTTCGCTTCTTCAGCATAAGTCATTTGTACTATCATCAAAGCAAATATCACAGTAATTAAACGAAAAAGCACGGCAACTCACTCCTTATACTACCACCAATAAGCCAGGCAAGAAGCCTAAACCAAGCCAAGTGGGATGCAATCATTTCCTGCTTGCATTAGGTTTATGCCCATGCGATTCAAATTAACAGGTGGTTTTACACCCCAAGGCGACCAGCCTCATGCCATTCATAGCCTGCTTCAAGGCATAGAAAACAACAAGCCACACCAGGTCTTGCTTGGCGTGACAGGCTCTGGCAAAACATACACCATGGCATGTGTGATTGAACGCTGCCAAAAACCAACCTTGATTATGGCACCCAATAAAACCCTTGCCGCCCAACTTTACGGCGAGTTTAAGCAGTTTTTTCCTGATAACGCAGTTGAATACTTTGTGTCTTACTATGATTATTATCAGCCTGAAGCGTATGTACCCGCATCAGATACTTTTATCGAGAAAGATTCATCCATCAATGAACATATCGACCGTATGCGCCATGCTGCCACCCGTGCCCTGTTGGAGCGCGAAGATGTGATTATTATCGCGTCGGTATCGTGTATTTATGGCCTAGGTAGCCCTGAAGCTTATGCTGGTATGATTCAGTATTTTGAAGTTGGGCGGGAGCAAGACCAGCGAGCGGCTGTGAATAAACTGGTTGAACTACAATACACGCGCAATGAAACCGATTTTCATCGTGGCACTTTTCGCCTGCGTGGCGATGTCTTGGAAATCTATCCCGCCGATGCTGAAGACTGGGCTGTTCGCATTGAGTTTTTCGGTGATGAAGTGGATGCTATTTCCAGGTTCCACCCACTCACTGGGCAACGCATGGAAGCACTGCATAAATACACCGTGTTCCCTAAAACTCATTTCGCCACGCCGCGTTCCACACTGCTTGCCGCCATGGAAGCCATAAAAGTAGAACTCGCCGAGCGGCTTGCCGAGCTTTACGCGCAAAACAAGCTGGTTGAAGCCCAGCGTTTGGAGCAACGCACCATATTTGACCTTGAAATGATTCAAGAAATTGGACATTGCACAGGCATGGAAAATTATTCACGCCACTTGTCTGGGCGAGCGCCTGGCGAGCCACCACCAACCCTGCTGGACTATCTGCCCAATAACGCCTTGGTCATCCTTGATGAAAGCCATGTGACCGTACCCCAAATTGGTGGTATGTTCAAAGGAGATAGGGCACGCAAGCAAACACTGGTTGACTTTGGCTTCAGGCTGCCTTCCGCCCTGGATAACCGCCCCCTTCAATTTCATGAGTTTGAAGCCATTGTACCTCAAGTGATTCATGTGTCTGCCACACCTGGTGATTACGAACTTGAAAAAACGGGAGGTGAATTTGTTGAGCAAATCATTCGCCCTACTGGTTTGCTTGACCCTGAAGTTGAGGTGCGCCCTGCCAGCAATCAAGTGGAAGACTTTGTTGACATAGCACGGCAAACTATCGCGAACGGTCACAGGGTGCTTGCCACATGCTTAACCAAACGCATGGCTGAAGACTTAACAGAATACCTAAATGAGCATAACCTGAAGGTACGCTATTTACATTCCGATATTGACACCATTGAGCGCATGGAAATCTTGCGTGACTTACGCTTGGGCGTATTTGATATATTGATTGGTATCAACTTGCTCAGAGAAGGGCTAGATTTGCCCGAAATAAGCCTTGTCGCTATTTTTGATGCTGATAAAGAAGGCTTCTTACGCTCCTTTCGCTCTCTGATTCAAACCATTGGCAGGGCTGCTCGCAATGCTGAGGGCAAAGTTATTCTTTATGCTGACACAATCACCCATGCCATGCAGCAAGCCATGGATGAAACTGCCCGACGCCGTCGTAAACAAATCATATACAATAAAGAGCATGGCATCACGCCACAAACCATCCAAAAGGATATTCAAGACATTCTCGGCTCAGTTTACAATCTAGACTATGCGCATATTCCAGAGGTAGCAGAACCAACACCATTAACAGCACACGAAAAAGCTTTACGCATTCAAGAGTTAGAACGCTTAATGACAGAAGCCGCGGCTGATTTACGCTTTGAAGACGCCGCCAAATACCGTGATCAGATTGCAAGCATGCAACAAGACAAGGCTTCTTAAAGGTGATGTTGCCTCTTAAACTCCTCCAATGAAGGCATGGTATTGAGTGTTAACACTTTAGCCTCTTCCTTAGAAAGGATGCCCTTCAAAATATCCTGGGTTTGCTTCAACTTCCGATACACCAAGCCATACAAGGCATAAGCAAAATCAGTGTACCGTCTTGCCCAGGCAACAACAGAGTTGCTGGCAATAGCCATCACTCGAACTGGCTCTAAGGCTGTGACAGTCGCCATATGGGGAAGCCCTGTTACAATACTAATTTCCCCCGCCTCGTCACCCGAGGACAGTTGCGACAAATATATGCGCTCTTGCTTCTTGGTAGGATGCTGTAGTTCTACACTAAGCCTACCTGCCAAAACAAGAAATATGTGATGATCGTCATTTTCTCCCTCAGCCAAAAGCACTTCCCCTTCTGCAAGCGTTAAAAACCTAGCATTAAAGAGCAACACTTCTCGCACTGCCATGGGTAAAGTTGAAAAAATCGGGTTGACCGCAATCGCCGTTGCCGCCGAACGCTTTTCCGCCAATTGTGTGGTTGCGCGTAAAAATCGCTCATTACCTTCCAAAATATCATACATCACGGTAAAGGGGATGGAATACAGTATGGCAGGCTCCATGGTTCGTACCTCGGCTCCTGCTACACCATGATATATCATAGAAGCTTCACCAAACATTTGACCAGGAACAATACTCGCAACCTCATAAGTATTGCCAGCATGTTGCTTAATCACACGCAGCAAACCTGCTTTGACAAGATACAAGTGCTCAACTCTTTGACCTTCTTCAAGAACACAATAATCAGCATCAAACATTTGAACGCTCGCAGCCGCATACATAGCTTCCAGCTCTTCAGGATACAGCACAGCCAAATCAGGGAATACTCCACCCTGAAAGTCTTCACTTTTGATTTGATTTACTTCTTTCACCCAAGCAAGTATCCAAATATATATACTACCGACAAGATATATTTCTAATTTGTGCGCATCGTCACAGGGGCGTGATGAAGCTCAATCCCCTGAGTTTGCCTAAAGCTTCCATCTGCTTTCACCCAAAGCGCCGCCATAGCCTTTCTTTTTTGGACAATATCAATGCCCTGCTTGCTCCCCAATACAAACAATGCGGTACTCCAGGCATCAGCCAATGTTGCGTTGGCTGCAATCACAGTCACACTTTGGCTTGCCGAAGAAGGCTTACCTGTTTGTGGATCCAAAATATGGTGATAGCGTCTACCTTTGTACATATAAAAGCGTTCGTAATCACCTGAGGTCACAATGCTACTATCCTGATCAATCTCAACCCAACCCAAAGGCTGGTCTGCGCGCGGGTGGCGAATGGCAATACGCCAAGGCTTATCACCATGTGTACCCAATACCATCATATCACCGCCAGCATTAATAATCGCTTGATGAAATCCGTGTTTTTTTAGCACCTTAACGCCTTGGTCAATCGCATAACCTTTGGCAATCGCCCCAAAATCAAGCTGTAAACCTTGCACTTGTTTTACCCAGCCTCTGCCCTGCGAATCCACATGCCTGGATCCACTCTTTGCCAAAGCCTGTTGAATGTGTTGTTGTGAAGGTGGTTGCGTGGGCATGATTTCACCCGAAAACCCCCACAGTTGGTTAAGCGTGCCCAGCGCTGGATCAAAAGCCCCCTGTGTTTGCTGATGAATCATAAGCGACAACCTCAGCAAAGCATCCACCTCATCTTGCAAAACCACGACCTGCCCCACTTTAGCGCGGTTAAACTGCTTTACACTATTATCGTGGACACCAAAAATCGTAAAGGCTTGCTCAACATCACGCATCACTTGCGCAGCTTCTGCGATAGCTTTGAGCGCACGGCTTTCGTCATCGGTGTACACCGTAAACTCAACAATGGTGCCCAATAAAAACCGCGTTTCTTTAATGTCCCTGGCTTCCATTGAGCAGCCTGCGAGCATGACCACGCACAAGCACAATAAAATGCGAACAAGCATTAAGCGGCGGCAAACTCACCCAAACCACGCAATCTTTTCGCTCGCGCCGCAAGCAAATGATTCCGTGGTATTTGCAATAGTTCTTCCAAGCTTTTGTATAAGACATCGCCCATCATATCCGCCGCTTTCTCAAGGTTACGATGCGCGCCTTCTTTTGGCTCATCAATAATACCATCAATCAAGCCAAAGTTTTGCATATCCACAGCTGTGGGCTTTAATGCTTCAGCGGCTTCAGGCGCATATTTGCGATCTCGCCATAAAATGGCAGCACACCCTTCGGGTGAAATCACGGTATAAGTTGCAAACTTTTGCATATATAATCTATCACCCACACCAATCGCCAACGCGCCGCCCGAGCCACCTTCACCAATCACTGTTGAAATCACAGGCACTTTAAGCACCGCAAGCTCTTGCAAATTGCGAGCAATAGCTTCACTCTGCCCGCGTTCTTCAGCGTCAATGCCCGGCCACGCGCCAGGTGTATTGATAAATGTTAACACAGGCATATCAAATCGCTCCGCAAGCTTGAATAAGCGCAACGCTTTACGGTATCCCTCTGGCTTTGCCATACCAAAATTGCGTTTAATCTTTTCAGATGTTGTCTTTCCTTTTTGATGCCCAACAATCACGACTGAATGATCGCGAAAACGCGCAAGCCCCCCAACAATGGCAGCATCATCGGCAAAAGCCCTATCACCATGCAATTCTTGAAAGTCGTCAAAAATGAGGTTGGCATAATCCATAAAATCAGGGCGGTCGGGATGGCGCGAAAGTTGCGCAATCTGATTGCGTGTTGCTTTATCATAAATACGCTTCACCAACGCATCACGCTTGGTATTCAAACGCTCCACTTCTTCCGCTATATTCACTTCCGCATCGTCACCCATCAGCGACAACTCCTCGATTTTGGATGTCATTTCAGCAATTGGACGCTCAAATTCCAGATATGTAGCCATGCTATCACTCCTGTCTTGGCGGGTACGACTTACGCTTTTCCGCAAACTTTACTTGCCAAGGTTTACACTCAATCATTATTGCTGTTTTATCCAGCTGCTCTTTTAGCCATGCTTGGCTTTGCGCATTCCATAAAAAGCCAGCTTGCAGTGTCTCCAACTCCGCAACACTGCCATCAGGAAGACTAAGCGCAAAGCTTAAAGGTACAAAAATATTTTTTTCTTCCCCTTCAATGCTATTTTTCTGCCCTTCTTTTCCTTGGCTAGCTTTAGGGGGCTTACAATACTGTGAAAGCCCAGACACCCTTTCCTCAGACCATGTTAAGCTGGATGTTTGGATATGCACCTTATGTATCAATGTGGGTAAGATTTCAGAGAGTAGCTCAACCTTTTCCGCAATCAACACAGGCTTGTCTTTACTGGCATCTATCCGTGCCGCCAGCATCAATGGTTGATCCGACTTCAAGGCTTTTTCACATGCGTTATAAACCTTTTGAAACACAATCAATTCCGCAGAGCCATGCAAGTCGTCAACCTGCGCAAATGCCATGACTGCGCCTTTCTTGGTACGGTATTCACGAAATGATGAAACAAATACAGGAAGTGTCACCGTAGCACCATCTTCAAAATCACCCAGCAAGCTTAAGTTGGTATCACCCAGAGATTCCACATGTTCAAGATACTCTTCCAATGGGTGCCCTGTTAAAAAGAAACCAAACACTTCTTTTTCAGCCTGTAAACATTCACCCAATGTCCACACATCACACTCAGGAAACAAGTCTGGTTCATTCTCTCGAATCGAAGCCGTAGAAAACAGTGCCGACTGCCTGTCATTTTGCTGTTTCCGCCGTTGATTGGCAACATGAAGTGCCGCGTCCAAGCCTTGAAGCCCTGCTGCAATATGCGGCACAAGCCCAGACATCGCTCCAGCTTTAATCAAGGCTTCGCCAATGCGTTTGTTCAAGCAGCCTTTGGGTATGCGTATGATTAAATCTTCAAAAGACTCAAAATCACCACCTGCTTTTCGCGCCTTCACAATCTCATGTATCGCAGCTTCACCCACACCCTTAATCGCACCCAAGCCAAAGCGAATGGCATTGTCGCCTTCAGGGGTAAACACCCAGTCCGACTTGTTGATATGTGGTGGTAACACCTTCAAACCCATAGACTCACAATCCGCCACCAAAGCCGCAACTTTCTCATCTGATCCCATATCACAAGACAATGTCGCCGCCATAAAGGCTTGCGGGTAATGCGCTTTAAGGTATGCCGTTTGATAGCAAATCAAGCCATAAGCCGCAGAATGTGATTTGTTAAAGCCATAACCCGCAAACTTCTCCATCAAATCAAAGATTTGCTCGGCTTTGGCAGGGTCATGCCCATTTTTTTCTGCACCTTCCATAAAAATGGTGCGTTGCTTCTGCATTTCTTCAGGCTTTTTCTTGCCCATGGCTCGGCGCAGCATATCGGCTTGCCCAAGCGAGTATCCCGCCAATACTTGTGCAATTTTCATCACTTGTTCTTGATACAAAATCACACCATTGGTTTCTTTAAGAATCGGCTCCAACTCAGGCAAAGCATACGCAATCTCTTGGCGACCATGTTTGCATGCCACATAGGTATCCACCATGCCCGATTCCAAAGGACCTGGGCGATAAAGTGCTACCAAGGCAATCACATCCTCAAAGCAATCTGGCTTAAGGTTTACCAACAACTCGCGCATACCTTGCGACTCAATTTGAAACACCGCCGAAGTTTGACCGCTTTGCATCAGCTCAAAGCTTGCCTTGTCATCCATGGGTATGGATGCAATATCAAAGTCTGGGTTTGCTGTTTGTTGCACAAGCTTCACAGCCAAATCAATCACAGTGAGTGTTTTCAAACCCAAAAAGTCAAACTTAATCAGCCCTGTTTTCTCAGCACTTCCCATATCCCATTGCACCACAGGAC
>Ga0256839_1004084_pt1 | contig 14511 bp, 12 predicted proteins | sample 354166metaG_FD_185968 | JGI IMG/M metagenome (GOLD analysis project Ga0256839, IMG submission 185968) | Hydrothermal vent microbial communities from Mid Atlantic Ridge, Atlantic Ocean - 354-166 | ecosystem: Environmental > Aquatic > Marine > Hydrothermal vents | place: Atlantic Ocean: Mid... | reverse complement strand
AGGCCTAATGGTGTGGGGATAAGGTTTGTTGGTGCGGCGGGGATTTAAAACAAAACCCGGCAAATAAGGGGCAAACCCTAAAATAAAACCCGCATCACCGAGCGCTCTACGAATACATCCGCCTGCGCGTGAAGCAAAATTAGGTGAGGATAGCCAGTAAAGCCACACATTGGATTCAGCATTTAAATGTCATAATCCAAGACTAAACCGCCCTAACATAACTGCATTTTAACGGTTAGCGGCATTGCCCTTTTGGACGTGGCCTCATAAAAGGCGGATATGAAAAATATGTTTATTATCTGTGCTAGCTTATTATTTGGTGTGTCCTTGACCGCGCAAGCCGCCAATGTGGATTTTGATGCCAAGCATAAAGCTTGCCTTGAGAAAATCGCAGATGATGCGGAAACCGCCTATGAGGATGCTATGATTTGGCAGTCTGAAGGCGGCGGGCGGCGGGCACGCCATTGTGTAGCTATGGCGCTATTTGCACTTGGTCATCCCGGTGAAGCAGCATTCCGCCTAGAGAAAATTGCCAAAGCGCCAGACGGCGGCAGCCCTGATATGCGTGCGGGATTTTACGCTGAAGCAGCAGGTTTATGGTTAGAAGCAGAGAAACCGCGAAAAGCGTATAATGCCGCTACGGCGGGTTTGGAAATAGCCCGCAGTGATTTGGATTTACGCATTGCCCGTGCCCGTGCTTATAGCGCTTTGGGGCATTTGGATTATGCCGTGACGGATCTCACATCTGCGCTCGCTTTTCATCCCGGCAATGCGCGGGCTTTACGTGTGCGCGCCGAAACTTATTTTAAGCAAAATAATCTTAAAATGGCAAAGGCGGATATTGAAAAATCCTTGGTAGCAGACGGTAGCAATATTGACGCCTTATTGCTTCGTGGAAAGATAAAAGAAGCTATGCGCCTAGACGTCCCCGCCGCTATTCAGATTGAGAAATAGTTAAGCGGATAATTGTGCAATTGCCCATTTGGCCGCGTCTTTTATGATAGGATTGTGCGCGTCCATATGCGCTTGTGCGCTGGGGGCTAGGCTTATGTCTGCGGAATTGCCAATGGCATAAAGCACATTGCGGATGAATTGGTCGCGGCCTATGCGTTTTATGGGTGAGCCCGCGAATAGGGTGCGGAATTGTTTGTCGTCCAGTTTGGCGAGCTTTGCCAGAGCGGGGGCGTCTAATTCCGGACGCGCTTGCAGTTTTATTTCGCTGGCCGTTTTTGCAAATTTATTCCACGGGCAGACGGCGAGACAATCATCACAGCCATAAATCCGATTGCCCATTTTTGCCCGTAAATCCAGATCAATTTTGCCTTTGAACTCTATGGTCAAATAGGAAATACATTTGCGGGCATCAATTTGGTAGGGGCTTGGGAAAGCATTTGTCGGGCATATATCTAGACAATCCCGACACGTGCCACAATCCCCTGTTCTGAGCGGGGTTGGCGTCAATTCTGCGGCGCACAGGATAACCCCCAAGAACAACCAAGAGCCAAAATCGCGGCTGACAAGATTGGTATGCTTACCTTGCCATCCCAGCCCCGCCGCTGCCGCCAATGGCTTTTCCATCAAGGGCGCAGTATCGACAAATACTTTCACGTCCTCGCCCGTATCTCGCGCCAATAATCCTGCCAATTCCTTGAGCCGCCCTTTGATAAGCCCGTGATAATCCTTACCGCGCGCATAGACGGAAATGGTGGCTTTGTCTTTTTGCGATAGGGATAATAGCGGGTCACTATCAGGCCCGTAATTCATACCCAGCACTAAGGCGGACTTGGCCTGTGGCCAGAGATTATGGGGGTGAGAGCGCCGCTGTGCCGTTCGTGGCATCCACTCCATTGTGCCGTGGTGTTCGCGGGCAATATAATCAAATAACCCATCACCGTGGCTTTGGTCTATTTGCGCAATATCGACAATGCCATAAGCCGAAAACCCCAAAGTTTGAATGCGGGTTTTTAGGGATTTAGACAAGGTCGTCACGGTTTAAAAATCTAAATTTGCATAATGGCGCGGCGGGCGCAATCCGGGGACAGTGTCTTTGAGCAAGGGGCGGAATGAGGGACGGGACTTAAGTTTTTGATACCATTGCTTTAGGCCGTCCCATTTGTCCCAGTTAATTTCGTCCAGATAATCAAGACAAGAAATATGCGCCCCAGCCGCAAAGTCGGCCAAACTCATTTGGTTGCACGCCAGCCAGTCGCGGCTTTCCAGCAGCCATTCCAAATATTCCAAGTGAAACTTCAAATGTGCACGGCCAATACGAAGCTCAGACGGGTCGGGTGCGCCCGCGCCGGATAAGTTTTTCTCTAACCGTTCAGACAATATATAAGCGTTAACATCACTGGCGAATTTTACGTCGAACCAGTGACAGAGCCGCCTGGCTTCGGCGCGGTCTTTATTCGTGTGGGGCAGAAGCGGGTTGCGGCCACTGCCGTCGTCAGCCACATATTCGCAAATGGCACGTGCCGTACTGATGATAGATTTACCGCTGTCCGTGTCTTCGACCAAACAAGGCGGCACGCCCTCGACACAGACACGCAAGAAGCTTTCCACCGGCGCCCAAGGCACGGCAGTTTCCAGTTTAAACTTTAATTTTTTCTCAGCCAAAGCCAGCCGCACTTGCCGCGAATCCGGATCCAAAGGCCAATGGTAAAGTGTTCTCATGTCTATAGGATATTAGCAAAGGTTTAACTAATGATTATGGTCATCCATGATTATGGTCTTGGCATTGGTCTTGCCTAAACACTTCATTGCCGTGGATTGTATGGCAGCCGCTCGGGTGGGGGTGGATCATGATGTCGGCGGCTGGGTAAGCGTCCATCATACGACTCTCTGCGGCGATAACAATGTCATGGGCTTCGCGTAGGGAGAGGTCATCGTCAAGGTCAAGCTGCATTTGAATATGTACATGTGGCCCGCTGGCGCGGGTCCGCAGGTCGTGAACCCCGTTAATCCGTTTGTCCTTCAGGGCAAGCTCACGGATAAGGGCGCGTTCTTTCTCGGGCAGCTCCGCGTCCATTAACTGGCTCCATGCCAGTCGTCCGACTTTATAAGCAGTGTAGAACAGCCAAAGGGAAATGCCAAATCCGACCAGCGCATCTGCGCGTAAAAACTCCGTATAGCTGGCAAGGGCAATACCGATAATCACCGCAATATTCGCGGACATATCTGCGATATAATGGGCGCGGTCGCCGCGCACGGCCAGTGACCCTGTCGCCCGAATGGCCCAGCTTTGGGCGATCAAAAGCCAAGATGTCAGCGCAATGGCAAACACCATAACTGCAATGGCATAGCCTTCATGGGCAATGGCTTGTGGGTCTGCGAGCCGTGAAATGGCTTCTTCCAAAAGATGCACTGCGCCCAATACGATGAGGCAAACTTGCAACAGAGCCGAGAAGCCCTCCGCCTTGCCGCGCCCAAAACGGAATACAGCGTCCGGAGGTCGAGCGGCATAACGTACTGCGATAAAGCTGGACAAAGCCGCGATAAAGTCCAAAGCCGAATGGACAAGGGACGAGAGAATACCAATAGAGCCGCTTTCGCGAAATACAATAAGCTTGGCACTGATTAAAATCACCCCAACGACAATAGAAAAAGCCGTGATGCGCCGGGTAATCCGGGAGCTGTCGCGCGCAGGCAAGCGCCCTGGTCGACCACGACGGTTCGGGTCATTGTCGATTTGAATTTTGTCCTGAGCTGATCCAGCCATATTGTCTAAGCACTTCCTTGTGAAAATGTAGTGTGAATGTGCGTTGTTATAGCATTACTTCGGGGGCGTCTAACGAAAATCAAGGGTAATGATAGCGGAATATTATGGGGAAATATGCCCCATGACTTGGCGGTGGTGGCTACGCATACGGTGCTCGAATAGATAAATGCCCTGCCAAGTGCCGAGCATAGGGCGGCCACCACGAATGGGTATAGACAATGATACTGGTGTTAGTGCTGCCTTGATATGGGCGGGCATATCGTCCGCGCCTTCACAAGTATGGCGGAGCCAATCCATGCTCGCCGCGTTCGCATCGGGAACAAGCCGGGCGAAAAAATCTTGCATATCTAATATTACGTCCGGATCCGCGTTTTCGCTAATTAGCAAAGAACACGATGTATGGCGTACGAACAGTGTTAGCAGGCCAGTCTTTTTTTCTGCGGTTCTGACAAAACGAACAACCTCATGGGTAAACTCATAAAGCCCTGCGCCATTCGTAGTAATGCTAAATTCGGTCTGCATAGATTATTTTTCGACCTTTTTTTGAGAGAATAAAAGTTTCTGATAAACGCGGCCAATGACAATCAATACCAAACCAAGAACCACGAATGACATAGCCCGCAATACGCCTTCTAATGATGCCATGTCTATCAAGAAGGCTTTGAGAACGGTTAGGGTAATCACCAAAGCTGAGGCCAAGCGAATGTCTTTTTGCTTAAACTTAAGACCCGCCACTAACAGCAGTATCCCGAATATTAACCAAACGGCGCTAATGGCGTAAAGCTCTGCATCTTTGAACGATGTCGCCCATATGGAGATTTTATTGCCCGCAAATAGCATACGCACCGACGCGGCTAAATACAGCATAAAGGCTATGAGAGAGAGTGCGCCTGTGGCATTGATATATGCTTTGGGGCGGCGGCCACGGGACAGATATGTGATTGCGGCCAGTGCCAAGGCGGGAAGCAAATAAGCCAATAAGAGGCTATTGATAATCATGCCACCCTTGATGACGGTATTGTTTGAAAGCAGTGGGTTATAAGCAAAGCAAATACCAAACACAAACAACGTCAATGTAGCAATGGATACGGTCATAGCCAATCCGGGGATAAGGCGTTGGTAGGGTTTACGCGCTTGCGCATCTGGTTTATTCTGACGACCCAGCAATGTACCGCCGAGGGTGAAGCTAAGCCCTACCATGATTTGTAACGCCATTTCATCAAACCCGAATTTAGTCGACAGAATATTGCCACTGTTCATGAAATGACGAATTTGGAACACGAAGAACAAAGCCGTGAATGTTAGTGTCAGAGCCTTAAGCCCCTCCGACCAAATGTCACGGTCTCGGTGTGCGAGCAACCAGGCTGCTCCTGCGCATAATAGGGCAGGCAGAGCAAAATAAATCCAAAGCTCATTGATGATAATCCGCTCGCTCAACGCACCGTTTTTACCGAGGTGAATAAATAAAGTATAAGCCGCGCTAAGGAGGGCAAAACTCACCGAAATATATCGTAAGGCAGGTATGGTAATGCGGCTATAAATGCCTGCACTGATAACGATACCCACCATGAGTAAGAGAGTTTCGACAAGACCGGAAAAACCGATGAGAGCGGCGAGGGTGTAGGCTATAGCCGCGCCTACGGCGTACACAGATATTGCTCGTGATGTATTCTCGCCTTTGCGCCATAGCAACCATGATTGCCCGGCGTTTATGGCGGTGAGTAAAAAGAAAATTAACGCAATGGCTTGCGGAAACAGGCTTGGCGTAGTGCTCTCGCAACCAGTCGCGCCAGATTTGCAGATAATTACGGACGGGTTTAAAATACTATAGAGTATGAGAAACATAAATATAGGCCATATTACGCCGAACCCACTCCATATGAATTGTATCAGGGGAGTGTCGGCTTTACGTGCGCTGAGGAAACTAAGCATGATAATAGTGGCAGCGTATAAGCCAGCTAATGCCACACTTACATTTATACCGAAATTGCCGTCTGCGCCTATCCATATGGCTAATCCTACGCAAATGCCGCCAATAATGATATTGGCGTTTTGGCGCGATATAACCCACCCAACAGCCGCTATTATAGATCCAAATCCAAGCGCCATATAGGTTTGCAGTTCTTTTACGCCGTTATAATCCCAAGTCGCAGCAATCACCATAATTGCCGCCAGACTCGCCCACACATGTGCAGATTTATAATTGTGGCGCAGACCCTTTTCCGGGTTATTATCGCCGTGCATCTTATCATGATGATGGGCGATATAGGTGGAAAGCACGAACATACACAATATGAAGATTAGCCATGCACCATAGGTAATGTTTTTGGTGGTAGCATCATAACTTATAAAGCACCAACCAAGCGCGCTGAATAAAGTCAACACATTCAACCACGACCAATCCCTTAGGCGTGCCAAGGCCAGAGCGGCAATGGAGACGACAATCAGATAAGTATAGAGAATGAAATAATCTGGTGTGCCCATATCAATGAGTAAGGGCGTGGCCATAGACGCTACCAAGCCCAGAGCTGCCATTTTGGGGCCGTGTAAAAGGGACAAAGCTAGCGCCCCGACCGATATAACTGCAAGCAATACAAAGGTGACAAATGGGCCGATGAAATTATACAATTCATAAGCCGCATAGCTGGTGCCGAGTAGGATAAAAATGCCTACAGCCGTCAGCACACCAGGAATATAGGCGGTTTGCTTGAGGCCGGACAAGGCTCCAGATAAGGCGTTAGGAAGTTTGGTGTGTTACCGTCGACCCGGCGTAAAAACTCGCCTGCAGCCAAGAGAACACCCCCTAAAAGTGCTGCAAGGGTAATGCGCATGGCGGGGGAAAATACACCTACCTCAATGGTATAACGGAGCAGAAATATCGCCCCAAATGCTAGGGCAACCCCACCAACCCAAACCGCCCACCGCGCTCCGATTTCTTCTTCAAAACTCCGTTTGACGCGCTTGGGCTTTACTTTCTTTGGGTTGGGCGTCTTAGTGGGTCTAGCTTGCGTGACAACGGGTTTACGGGCGGCCTTGGCCATGATTGGTTCGGGATTTGATTGCCGCCACTGTTTTTTTTCAGGTTCAGATTTTGGCGCGGCTTCCGGGCGCATAGACGGTGTATATTCCCCGCGCGCCGCGCCGTGTAATTGGTTTTGCAAGCGCTTAACTTGCTGCTCTAATTTACCAATACGGGCATTGGCCGCAATTCCCATAATGGCGCCAATGAACATGACGCCAAATATACCAAGTCCAATTAAAGCTAAAAATTCCATCGATGTTCCCAATTTACCAAGCCTCTATGTGCGACATTATGCGCCGGACCATTTACAAGGGCAAGCCTGTTAATCTGGGTAGATAATACATAAATATAGGGAGAGAAGAACGATATGATAGATGTCCGTAAATATGAGGCGCAAATGCGTAAACGCTTGGCCTATTTGGAAGGGCGGCTCGACAATATTGAAGGCCGCCTTGATGACCAACCCAACCCCGACTGGGACGAAAACGCTACTGAACGCGAAGAGGATGAAGTGTTGGAAGATTTGGGAAATATGGGTCTAGATGAAATTCGTGGTATTAAAGCCGCGCTGGCGCGTATAGATGAGGGCACTTACGGCGAATGCGCCAAGTGCGGCAAAGATATTTCCACAGACCGTTTAGACATCATCCCCCAAACCCCATTTTGCAAAAACTGTATGGTGAAATCATGACCTCTAAGCTATTTGGATAACACCGATAACCGAGCGGAGTGAGGTTCTTGCTAGGGCGGGGATGGGGAAATCAACGCTTAACAATCTCATTGTTTTTGTCCAAAAGCACGACGGTTGGGGCGTAATTGCGGGCTTTTTTGCGCTCCATGTCGCAATAGGTGACAACAATAATTTGGTCGCCAACCTGCACCCGTCTGGCGGCGGCACCGTTCAGACCAAAGGTCTTGGAGCCGCGCGGGGCTTCGATAGCATATGTCGTAAACCGCTCACCATTTGTGATATTAAGAATATCCACTTGCTCATTGGGCAGAATATCCGCCCGCTCCAGTAAATCCGTGTCAATAGAAATAGAGCCTTCATAATGCAAATCCGCCTGTGTGACAGTGGCACGGTGTAGCTTACTTTTCATCATTTTAACGATCATGAGAGTGTTCCTTTCGGGTGGTTACACATTGCATATAGGGAGGATGACACAAAATACAAATCAAGGAAGTGCTATACGCGCATAGCTGTTATGCTGTGTTCATAAAGGCTTTCGCGCATGGGTTCAAATCGGTGATTATTATTTTATTTGTGCGCGAAAATCTACCGTGAAACTGGGGAAAGGCGCGCCATTCGCCATGGCACCTTTTGGGTTCAGGCAAATATATTTAACCGCAGGGTCGTAGCCTGTCGCAGGGCTATAAGTGCAAGATGCAAAATTTGCGGGGGCGGCTGGGCCATCGGAGTATTTGACATCAGTAGCCACATCGAATGTCAAACCAGCACTATTTTGACTGAAGAGGACGGCACCCGCTCCAGGGCCAGGACCATCTGCATCGCCATTAAAAAACACTAAATCATTTGGCAATTTATCAACGAGAAAAATCGAATTATTATCAGCTTCACCATCGCCTTCATTGGTAACGGCAATGGAATACACTACATCTTCCCCAGGCACTGCATAGGCGCTTGCGGATGTGTCAAATAAAGCGACTGATTTAACGGCTGTTAATTGTGCAGTTCCTGGCGTTATTGGTTCGGCTGGAATTTGAAATCCGGTAATGCCGAGTTGTTCGGTTGAGCCAGTATTATTGGTTGTATGGTCATCATCCCCCACATGAACGATTACCGATCCGATAGCAATATCCGATGCGATAGACAGGAAGGCTGTGGTCGCATTACCCCAATCGCCGTTATCATTATTGGCAGACCCACTCGGCGCACCGACAGGTTCTGTGACTGTATAAAGGACATCACCGCCTGTGGTTTTTACAGTGCCTGTGTAAATAATAGGATGATCTCCGATAACGACACCGCTCTTATCAAAAACAATGACACGGCCAACCGTGCCGTTGTTCGGACGGGATTCGAGATCCCCAACATAGAAGCCGAACGCGTAAATATCCGTAGCGCTATTGTTAAAGTCCAATTTTACGGCTTTTAGCCCTGTACCTGATACGCTGGTAGATAAACGTGTGTCAGTTGAGTAGGGGTTTGGGGAGGAGCTTTGTATAGTGGTGCTAGGACCAATTGTAACCGAGCCGCCTGTTGCTAATATGAAACTTGTTGAAGTTGGCAAACCTGGGCCAACTTGATTTATGCGACCTACCTCCCAGTCAACTTGGTAGCTAGCACCGCTTGGATCCGTGAATAGTTTGCTGCCTGTAAATCCTGCGCCGCCGAGAAATAAGTCAGGCCGGTAAGAACCCGTAGGGAAACTTGCCCCCCACGCATCATCCAAAATATTTGCATTTGTGCGGCTTGTAGCATTATTGCCAAAGACTTCGTCAGAAATAGTGAGTGTGCTGCCAGCCATAGCATTGCTGGCGGTTGTAAATAATACTAGGCAAAGACACGCCAAACCTATTTTGGCTTGCGATAAGGCATTGCTTTGTCGATTAGACATTTGTACGGGGTCTTCAAGCGGTTTCATTGGAGGTGAACCTGTTGAATTGGATCATAATAGCTATACTGGATGGTTGTACCGGGGCGAGTGTCTATATTTGTCTTATTCCAAATATATTTTTGCAATTTTATCTCCCAAGATCAAAGCGTATAAGGGCACTGCCTAGATAGCCAAGGGTGTATAATAGGGAAGAATGCTTTTTATCTATTTAAGCGCTATGACTAATAAGAGGTAAAAAGCCAAGAATAGGTGGGGAAGAATTTTGCAGTTATTGAACTTCCCGCTTGAATATCTTTCTGGCATTCCTCTCAAAACCACCCTAGATTAGCGCCATGCAATTTGGTGAACATTTTATTGAAGAATTAAAGGCGCGGATTCGCGTTTCGGACGTGGTGGGTAAGCATGTCAAGCTTAAACGCCAAGGACGGGAATTTGCTGGGTTGTCGCCGTTCACCAATGAAAAGACACCATCGTTTTTTGTTAATGATGAGAAAGGATTTTACCACTGTTTTTCTTCGGGCAAACACGGGGATATTATTTCATTTTTGATGGAAATTGAGGGGCTAAGCTTCCCTGAGGCAGTGGAGCGCCTCGCCGTTCAAGCCGGGATGGAGCTTCCCGCCGCTGATCCGCAAGCGGAAGCCCGCGCGGCGTCCAACAAAAAAACCATAAGCTGGATTGAGCGCTCAAAAGCGTTTTTCGAAAAGTGCTTGCGCCGGGAAATTGGTAAAGAGGCGCGGGCTTATCTCAAGGGGCGTGGTCTCACGGGTGAAGACTGCAAGCGGTTCGGTATTGGTTTTGCCCCCAATGATTTTAATGCCTTGGTTGATGAATTGACCCAGCAAGGTGCGTCTTTAGATCGGTTGGTGGAAGCTGGTATGGTGATACGCCCTGATGATGGTCAGGAAAACCGCAAGCCGTGGGATAGATTTAGAAACCGCATTATGTTCCCCATCACCGATGCACGTGGGCGGCTGATTGCATTTGGTGGACGGGCACTGGATAAAGACGCCAAAGCCAAATACTTAAACTCCCCAGAAACCAATATATTTCATAAAGGTAGTGTGCTTTACCGTTATCCAGAAGCCCGCAAGGCCTTGCACAATCCAAACAATGGTGCGCGCGGGCTAATCGTTGCCGAGGGTTATATGGATGTTATTGCGCTGGTGCGCGCCGGATTTGAACATGCTTGTGCGCCGCTGGGCACAGCTTTAACCGAACAGCAATTATTGCTTTTGTGGCGGGCGGGGCCAGAGCCGATACTTTGCTTTGACGGCGATAAAGCTGGCCTTAGGGCAGCATTTCGTTCAGTAGAGCGGGCTTTGCCTTTGTTGCGCCCAGGACAGACTTTACGCTTTGCTTTGATGCCAGACAATATGGATCCGGACGATCTTATACGTGCTAAGGGTGCGGAGGCTATGAAACGCGTATTGGAGAAATCTGTGGCGCTGGTTGATATGTTATGGCGGCAAGAAGTAGAGCGCGAGCGTTTGGATAGTCCCGAAGCTAAGGCCGGTCTTAAGAAACGTATATTTGAAGCCCTACACGAAATTAGCGATAAGAGTGTGCGCGACCAATATCAGACGGCATTACTCGGGCGGTTTGATAAAGAGTTTGGCCGACCTAAATGGACGCCGGGGAGCAAATATAAAACATGGGGCGGCAAGCAAAAGCCGACTAAAGTCCAGCAAAGTAAAATGCTGCCCGAAGCCCAACAGATGGCTCGCGAGCGGCGTCTAATCGGGGCGGTGTTGGAATGGCCGGAACTTCTAGAGCGCATTGACCAAACTCTGTTTAGCCTGAAATTTAGCTCGCCAGCCTGCGAAAGCTTGCAAAATGCACTTTTAAGCTATTGGCAAGACACAATAGCGGTTGATAAACGCGCGCTCATTGCCCATATAGAGGACGAAGGGCTGGTTGCAACTATTAAACCTTTCTTGCGAGAGCGCAATCTGGCCATAGCGGCTATGGGCGGCGTTGACGCTGACATTGCTAAACGCCGTACAATATGGCTGGCAGAGGCAGGGAAATTGATGAGCCGCGAAAGCGGTAACGCAGCCAGAGAAGAAGCAAGGGGGCGCTTGGCCGACACCATTCGCTCTGACAAGACGGACGCATTACAGCGCCTGTCACGCGCAACGGGACCCAAAAAGTCATCATAGGCTCTTGGGGTGTGCGAATATATACGGGTTCGCATTTCGTGCGGGCGCACAAAGAAGAGGCTCCACCTGCCAGAAAACTGAAAAGTTTTGGGCGGGACGGGGTTGTTTTGGCGTTGGAGTAACCTTATTTAAGGTTGGTATCCCGCGCCGCGTAATGGAGAAGATTTATGGCTAAAGCAGCCACTGAAAAACCAGCCGCTAAGAAAGCGACGAAAAAGACAACAGCTAAGAAAGCTACGGCTAAAAAAGCAGTGGCAGAAGAAACTGTCATTGAACCAGTCGAGGCCGCGCCAAAAGAAAAAACCACAATGCTCGACATGAACGATGTTGCCGTTAAGCGCATGATTGCGGTGGCCAAGAAAAGCGGCTTGCTGGCTACGTCTGAACTGAACAAGCATCTGAATGTTGATGAGATAACACCGGATCAAATCGAAGTTACGCTCACCCAATTATCTGATCTTGGCATTTCGGTAGTCGACGATAAAGACCAAGGCGATACGTCCAACAATACGCTAACGAAGGCTGACAGCCGTGTCGTTAAGGGCGGAAATTCCAAGCCTGCCCACGATAGAACCGACGATCCTGTGCGTATGTATTTGCGTGAAATGGGTACGGTTGAGCTTCTATCCCGCGAAGGCGAAATCGCCATAGCCAAACGTATAGAGGCCGGACGCGATACCATGATTAAAGGTCTGTGCGAAAGTGCTCTGACCTTTGAAGCCATTATGGTATGGCGTGAAGAGCTTGAAGAAGAACGTATTCTGCTCCGTGATATTATTGATTTGGATACCACCTATAATTTGTCTATTGGCAATATCCAGGAAGACCGTTCAGACGCAGCTGTGCGGCGTGAGAAAATTGAAAAAGGTGAAATTGAGCCTGAAAAAGGCGAGAAGATTGAAAAGCCCAAGCACGGCCCCGTGCTGAAGCTTGCCACCCACGCCGAGGGTGAAAAAACCCTTGATGACGACGAAGAAGAAGATGAAGACGAGAAAATAAATCTGTCAATGGCGGCCATGGAAGCGGAGCTTCGTGAGGGTATACTTGAAATCCTTAATAATATTGGTCGGGATTTTGGCCGATTCCAAAGCTTGCAGGATATGCAAATCCGGGCACGGCTCAAAGGCAAATCACTACGCAAGCCGCAACAGATAGAATTTGATGCTCTTCAAGAAACAATCATAAAAGAACTAAAATCCTTGCAGCTGAACAATGCCCGGATTGAAGCTTTGGTGGGACAGCTTTACGCTATCAATAAACGCCTAATTGGGCTTGAAGGCAAATTGATGCGCCTTGCTGATGGGAATGGCGTGCCGCGCCAGGACTTCCTTGCTTGCTATCTGGGGAGCGAGCTAAACCCGGACTGGCTAGAAAACTTACGTGGGCGCTCCGAAGCTTGGGACAGATTTATTGGCCGCGAAAAGCGTACTATTGAGAAATTAAGGGCGGAAATTGCCGAGCAAGCTCAGGAAACCGGCGTGCCTGTCGATGAGTTTCGCCGCATTGTTCAGACCGTGCAAAAGGGCGAACGCGAAGCGGCGCAGGCCAAAAAAGAAATGGTCGAAGCTAATTTGCGTCTGGTGATTTCTATTGCCAAAAAATACACTAATCGTGGTCTGCAATTCCTTGACCTCATCCAAGAGGGCAATATCGGCTTGATGAAAGCCGTGGATAAATTTGAATACAGACGCGGCTATAAATTCTCCACCTATGCGACCTGGTGGATACGCCAGGCCATCACCCGCTCTATCGCGGATCAAGCCCGCACCATTCGTATCCCGGTGCATATGATAGAGACCATAAACAAGATCGTCCGCACTAGCCGTCAAATTTTGCACGAAATTGGCCGCGAACCAACACCAGAAGAACTGGCCAAGAAGCTGGCTATGCCACTGGATAAAGTGCGCAAAGTGATGAAAATCGCCAAAGAGCCAATATCGCTCGAAACCCCAATCGGCGACGAAGAAGACAGCCAGCTCGGTGATTTCATTGAGGACAGCAGCGCTATCCTGCCCATAGATGCCGCCATCCAATCCAACCTGCGCGAGACAACAACCCGCGTACTGGCAAGCTTAACGCCGCGCGAAGAACGCGTCCTGCGCATGCGCTTCGGCATAGGCATGAACACCGACCACACCCTAGAAGAAGTCGGCCAACAATTCAGCGTGACCCGCGAACGTATCCGGCAGATCGAAGCAAAAGCATTGCGCAAACTGAAACATCCGAGTAGGTCAAGGAAGCTTAGGAGTTTCCTTAATCAGTAGGAGAGGACGGTTTATAAGTGAAAGATTTAGGAAAACCTGCTGAACACATTTATGCAGACCCACCAAATGTATGGCTAACATCATTTTATGGTTGGACACCCGAGGAATGGGGTTGCATTGGTTTTTCCTTATCGGGGCAAAGAGATAAATTTTTACGCGAGACAAAACCGGGAGCATTGATTGTAATTTACGGCGCGAAAAGCCCTGAGACACCTGAAAATATGCGTGGTAAGATTTTAGGTTTTTATCAAACTAATCATCAAGTAGGTCATTCACATGAGTTTATAGCCCCCGTGCAAATTCAAAAAAATAAAAGGCTTAACCGTTTAGACAAATGGACTGATGGTGTAAGATGTGTGGGTGCGTGGGAGCTTATACCTGAAAATCGAGTATCAATTGAAAGTTTCGCACCTAAAACATATAGTACGCAGGCCGCGATTTTGATTGGTTCACAAGGCGTGAGGCTGTTGCCAGAGGAGGCTAAAAAGCTACTTGATTTCACATTTGTGCGCCGTCAAGTTTATAAAAGTGAAAATATTACCGAAGCTTCACCAGCCAAACTATCACCATCTAAGGCAGTATTTGGAGCAAGAAATAATTATGAAGTAATAGTTGAGCAGGATAGTCCAAAAGAACTCTATATTTTACGGCTCAAAGGAAATCTATCACACTTCCTAGGTAGACCTAAAGACGAGTTAGATGGATTTGAGGTAATAAAGGTTGGGTTTTCCAGAAGCCCGCAAACTCGTTGTAATCATTTCAATAA
>Ga0256839_1004083_pt1 | contig 14513 bp, 12 predicted proteins | sample 354166metaG_FD_185968 | JGI IMG/M metagenome (GOLD analysis project Ga0256839, IMG submission 185968) | Hydrothermal vent microbial communities from Mid Atlantic Ridge, Atlantic Ocean - 354-166 | ecosystem: Environmental > Aquatic > Marine > Hydrothermal vents | place: Atlantic Ocean: Mid... | reverse complement strand
GGTGCTATGGGGAGCAACCATCTCCAGCTTTGACGGGGCCTTCGTCCCCTACGTCCTCTACACCCCGCCCGCAGAGCCGATGGAGGAGATGCCCCGCCGCCCACTCTTGGTCACCTTCCATCCCCTAGGTGACAACGAGTGGAGCCTGCTTAGGAGCGAGGAGTTTATCGCCCGCTGCCGCCAAGGCGGCTTTTACTGCCTGGGTACCAGCGGACGCGGCCTGGCCAACTACCGCCGCTTTGCCTCCCGCGATGTGAGGCAGCTCGTTGACCGCTTGCTGAGGCTTCTACCCATTGACCAGACCCGGGTAATGGGATTGGGGGTATCCAGCGGGGGCGAGGCCCTCTACCTCTTTGCCGAGCATAACCCCGACCTCTTCTCCGCCCTGGTGGTGATATCCGCTCCCATCCTGTTTGATCCCGGCTGGGACGATCCGGTCGCCCGACGCCTCTCCTTCATCAGCAATCCGGCAAGCTTTCTGGGCAGCCTCTCCAACCTCACCATCCTCATCCTCCACGGCGACAGGGACCCGCTGGTTCCCCTGGAGCAGGCGGAGGAGGCCTATCAGGTACTGAGGGAGTCGGGCGCCAATGCCACCCTGATCGTGGTTGAGGGGGGAGGCCATGCCGACTTCCTGCCTAAACTGCTTGACAAGATCTTCTCCTTCCTTTCTGAGGCCCCGCCCCGGCTGATGCCACCCAAGCGGGTGGTGCTTCGCTCCTATGGCCTTCCCGTCTCCGCCTATGGGTTCACACTGCTTGCTCCCCAGGAGAGCGACTTCTTCCTCTGGGCCAAGCTCACCTTGGAGGGGACTCGCCTGCGCATCCAGACCAGCAACGTGGGCGCCCTCTCCATTGACGGCCCCCTGCTCACCAAGCGGGGAGCGATCGCAGTGGAGATTGACGGCCAGACCATCGGCCCCCGCCCCTTCCCTCAGCCGGCCATCTTCGCTCGGGAGGACTTTGTTCGTCTCCACTCCCCCCAGGAGCCATCCCGCCCCGTCTCGGCGCCGGGGCGGTGGGAAGAGATAGAGAAGGTTGAGTTCCCACTCCCCGGGAGGGAGGGCACCTTCGGCCCGGCCGGGGCCGTCTTTGAGCTTTCCCCGCTGGTCTTTGTGGCTCGGGGGCTTTCTTCCCCAGGAAGGGAGTTTGCCGGTCGGTTCGTCGCCCGCCTAAACCGCCTCACCCACGCCCAGTTCAAGCTGAGGGGCGAACTGCCCGGAGATGACTTTTCCGGCGGGATAGTTGAGTTCAGGGAGGGGGATCCGCCCGCCGTCCCACCAGACCGGGCCCTCAGGCGGGGAAAGCTGGCCGCCTATCTGCTGCTGATTCCGCAGGGTCCCTACCAGCCCAGCCGCCACCTGGTGATCGGGGTTACCGACCCCATCTACTGGGAGATGCTCCAGCTTGACCCCCTTAGCCTGGTGCGCTGGGACGGCCATCCCGACTTCACCTTCTGGCGAGAGATGGATGGTCAGCTGGAGGTTGCGGCGCGGGGCTTCTTCACCGATGAGTGGGGCTACCGCGAACCGGTGGACCGGGTACCAGGCATTGTCTATGGTGAGGGAGATTAGCTACTCCTCCCCCTCTTCCTCAAGGGATTCAAAGATGGGCCTTACCCTTGCCACCAAGAGGATGCTTACCAGGTAGAGCAGGATGGCGGGAAGGCTAAGCAGAGTGAGGTTGATAGCGTCTGGGGTGGGGGAGAGGATCGCCACCACAAAGACAATGACCACCACCGCGTGGCGAAAGTAGCGAACAAGCAGCCTAGCGTCCACCAGCCCGAGCTTCCTCAGCGCCACCAGAAAGATGGGCATCTCAAAGAGCAGCCCGCCTGCTGCGATGATGCCGCTGGCAAAGCCCACATACCAGTCCACCCTAAGAACCGGCTGAAACTCCTTGGCAAACCCCAAGAGGACCGGGATGGCGTTGGGCAGCACCACCCACCAGGTAAACAGCGCCCCCAGGGCAAAGAGGAAGAAGACCGCCGGCAGGACCGGCCCGATGGCGCGACGTTCCTTGGGGGTGAGCCCCGGGGCCACAAACCCCCAGAGGATCCAGAAGACGATCGGACTTGAGAAGATGAAGCCAAAGAGGAAGCCGAGCTTTAGCTTGACAAAGAACCCCTCCACCACGCTAAACACCGCCAGGCTCAGCCCCTCCGGCAGGGGAGCCATGAGCAGCGCAATCAGCCAGTCGCTAAACACGAACCCCAGAATGCCCGCCACCAGCACCACCAACACCGAGATGAAGATCCGGTTGCGAAGCTCAATCAGGTGAGCCCGCAGGGGTAGCGCCCTATCCTCCATCCCTCACCTCCCTGCCCAGGTAATCGTCGGGGACCAGGTGCTCGGGCAGGCCGCGAGAGAGGGGAGCTGGTTCATTGGCCGAGGAGGCACTCCTACTCTCCAGCAGATAGTCATCCAGCTCCCGCAGGGAGTCTTCCCCTCCCGAATGGGCGGTCGCTCCTTCCTTTTCCGCCTGATCGCCAGTCCCCAGGTTGAGCAGCTCCCTGCGCCCCAGGCTGGTCACCTCCATCAGTTCCTCGCCCCCCGCCTCTCTGATGAGTTCGCTTACCTCTTGCCCTGCTCTGAGGAGCATCTTGTAGGCCCTTGCCAGGAGCCGTGCGATCTCCGGAAATGCGTCAGGTCCAAAGAAAATGAGGATAAGCAGAAGGATGACCACCAGTTCCCCGCCGCCGAGGGAAAACATAGCTACCTAAGTCTATCCCTAACGGCTAGTGACCTGGTTGAAGAGGGATCAGGCGGTAATCCCACCCGAGGAAATCAGGGAGTGAAAGACCAGTGAGGCCCGCCCCAATTTGTGGCCGATACGGGCGTTTTCCAGAATGGCGTTGGTAAGCGTACGGGTAAGCTCCTCAATCTGTCGGGCAGTACGCATGGCCTCCAGTCGGGCGAGCTCTCTCCTTAGCTGCTGACGCTTGAGCTCCAGCCTGAGCTTTTCTCTGCGGGCTTGGGCCTGCTCAAGGCTTGGCCCACCAGGAGCTGAAGGATCGGCTGGGGCACCCTCGCCCGATGGGCTGGCGTCTTCCACCTTGGCTTCAAGCTGCCGGATCTCCTTTTCCAGTCGTACCTTCTCTTGGGAGACCTGCTCAAGCCTGCGTTCAAGGTCGGCCCTCACCGCCGCCTCGTCCAGCCCCAGTTCCTGCTTCCCGGTGGTCTCCTCTTCCCGGGAGGGGTTGCTTGGGGAGCTGGTTTCCCCCCTACCTCCTGGTTTCTGGAGGGGCTGGGGCTCTTCCCGAGGGGGGCGGGAATAGACCTCGGTTCTCCCCGCCACCACCGCGGTCTGCCCGTCAACCAGCGAGCGCTTGAAGGTGATCTGTTTGTGGACCACCACCTCCCCGCGCATGGCGGCCCGGCGTTCAAACTCCCTCAGGTTGCCCAGCTCCTGAGCGGCCACCGCCAGCTGGCTCTTCCCCGGGGTGGAGCTTTTTAGCAGCCCCAGCTCCCCCGGGTCCAGCTTGTAGCGCAGCAGAGTAATCTGCTCGGGGCCGATGCGGGGAAGGCTTCTCCGGCTAAGCTGGGCTACCGCACCCGCCCCTCCTGGGCTGGCAACCGGTAAGACCATAGTCAAATTCTATTTTACCCCTGGCCGATATGGATTACAACCGCCATCGCCTTCTCCGCTAGGATTGGCGGGGTGGCGGATTGGCCAGAGAGGAGGTTCCCCTTCCCTTTTGATCCCAGACAGCTCAGCCAGCCCCGGCTCCTTGAGGTGGGTCTAATCCTGCTTGCCCTGCTCAGCCTATTCCGCTTGCTGGGCAGGTTGCTTGGCCAGGCCCCTCTCCAAACCGGTTGGACCCTGGTGGAGCTAGTGTTCATTGCCTTTGCCGTTACGGTTCTCGTTCGCTCCCGCCTGGTAGCTCGCCGGCTGGCCCGGGAGCTTGCCGGAGGTCTGGTGCTGCGTTTGGGCCGTGACCGGCTCCGTTTTACTGATCGGCAGGGAAACCTGCCCAGCCCCAGCTGGGGACGGGTTGCCGGTCTTCCCCTGGCAGAGCTCTCCGAGGTGAGCTTTGAGCAGATCCAGCGGGTTGAGCTTATCCCCGCTCCGGGGGGTGGCCAGCGCTTGGTGATAAGCTTTACCCCCCTCCGATCGGCAGAAGGGGAGGGCAGGGCAAGACTGGTTATCGCCCCTCCCTGGCCAGTGGAGGAGATTGCCCGCGAGCTGGGTGAACGACTGGGGGGAGATGAACCGTCTTAGCAAGACCCTAACCTCAACCATGGGAGCAAACCGCCTAGCCATACTGCTGTCTGTTCTTCTGGCCATGGTGCTCGGCTGGACCGCTTCGCCCCTTGCCGCCCCCGCCTGGCTGGGCAAGGCCCTGGACTCGGTGGTGGTGGTGCGCTGCCAGAATGGATCGCGGACCCTGACCGGTAGCGGCTTTGTGATCACCGACGGGGTGGTCGCCACCGCCGCCCATCTGGTCTGTTCGGGAAAGCTTTCGGTTGTGCTCCCCTCCACACCCGCCAGCACCGACCAGCTCTCTGCCCGTCTGGCCCACCTGGACCCCGTCCAGGATGTGGCCCTGCTGACGGTAGGAGGCTTTGTGCCTCCACCCCTTCCTCTCGCTGCCCTTCCCCCCGAGGAAGGCTCACCGGTGTGGGTGCTCTCGGCAGAGCTCGCCGGGGAGGAGCTGGTCTACAAGGCCATGCGGGGGACCCTGACGGAAACTGACGACCAGGGCATCTCGGCCCAACTTGCTTCCCAACCCGGCATGAGCGGGGCTCCCCTGCTGGCTGAGGACGGAACGGTGGTGGGAATGGTAAGAAGCGGCATCCCCGGGCTTGTGGCCGGGGCCAGCGGGGTGGCAGCTTTACGCCAGGCCCTCAGGGCCCACTTCTCCGGTCAGGGCAGAGTAGCAGGCATCAAGGCCCCCATAACTCCGGCAGACCCACAAAAGCTTCTTCCCCCCCTGTCGGAGGCCTTCCCCACCCTTTCTCCTCCCGATCTCAGGGGGCTAAGCTGGCAGGCCGCCCAGGGCAGGGGAGGCTATCTGCTTCCCTGGAGTCCTGACCTTCATCAACTCACCAGCACCGATCAGACCACCTACCGCCGGACCTGGCGTGACTTGTTGCTTGAGCCCCAGAGTCCCCTCCTTCCCCAGGTTGCGGTGGAGGTAGTGCGCTCCCCTTTGGAGCTTGACGAGTTTGCTCGCGGCTACGCCTCCCGCTTCCTCTGGGAACGGGGCTGGGTGGAGATGGACTGGGACAAGTTTGACGGCCTTTATGCCAGCTTCATCCTGGTGGTGGGTGGCCGTGCCCGGGAGGGGCTGTTTTATGAGCGGGTGGTGGCTTTTGCTCAGACAGCGGGTGGTGAGAAGTTCATGCTCATCTTTACCTTCCCCTGGTTCGCCGAGACCAGCCCCCAGGTGGCCGCCTTCATCGCCACCACCCTGGGCTCCTTTAAGCCACCTGCCGGATAGGCGGGCCCAAGTTGCTAACATGGCGGGCCCAAGTGTCCAGCGATTCACCACCCCCCACATTTGGAGGAGAAAGAGATGGCAGTCATCAGTGAATACGACAAACTCTTCAAGCTGATTGACCGCGGCTCCAAGGAGGTTGAGCGATTGCTAAAAAGCCTCGCCGCCTTCGCTGAGGAAAGCCTCTATGCCGGGCTTAGGGAACGCCTAGGAGAGGATCTTGCCTTACTCCAAGGCCCGGTAAAGATGGGCCGCTTCGTTAACCGCAGCGTGTGGGTGGGCTTTACTCCCGAGCTTGCCGGCATTGAGGACCGGGCCAACGGCCAGCCGGTGCTTGCCCTGAGCGTGGTCAGCCCCAAGTCAAAGTCAGTTGAGCAGCATGAGTTTAGGGTGGAGCTTTTCATCGGCTCCAAGGAGGAGGCCATCCCCTTCCTGATCGCCTTCCGTGACCTTCTTTCCGGTGAGGAGCGGGAGCTTATTACCAGCCTGGGCAAAGGCTTCTTTGTCCAGCTCCGCTCCAACCTCCAGACCCGAACGCCGGTCACCCGCAAGCGCGAACTGGCCAACTTCTCCAAGTTCCTCGGCGCCCACCGTCCCACCCGCCTGCAGGAGTTTCTCGGCCTGTTTGGTGATGACGATGCGAGAAGGAAAATTGAAGAGATCCAGCGGCAGATCGAGAAGAACACCATCTCCATTGAGGAGTATGAGAAGGCCATCGCCGATCTGACCCTGAAGTATCTGGGTGAGCAGGGAACCGACCAGGTGGCCGTACTCTACCCCATTGATGTGGAGCGGTTTGAGAGGCTGTGCCAGCAGGACAAGCTTGACCAGTGGGTCTTTGACCGCTTTGACAAGCTGATCCCGGTCTTCAACAGGATCTTGGAGCTTGCCGGAGTGAGCAGGGAAACCCCGGCTGAGGAGACGGAGACCAGCAGCTGAGCGGCTGGGGAACTTGCGCCCTTGCCCAGCTAGGCACCGATGGCTACCTCGGTGCCAACCTCCTGCCCCACTCCCTCCTCGCCCAGCTTCCAGCGGTAGAAGGGAACATAGTGGACCGTCTTCTTGCCCCACACCGTCTCATAGAGAACCAGCTCTTCAATGGTCTCACTTAGGGGAGCGAACTCGGCCCAGTCGGGAAGCTCACCATTCTGATACCCCTGTTCAATCTCCCCCAACATGCGCACATACTGCTGTGCACTGGAAACCTTGACCTGCTCCAGCTTCTTAAAGCGGGCCAGAGTTACATGGGGAGTGAGTTTTCTCCCCTGGGGGTCGGGGAATACCTCGTCCAGCAATTCTGCCAGCTTGATAAAGCCCGCAGAAAGCTCCACCGGCTCCATGAAGAGCACCCTGGGCCGATGGGGAGTGCCGAAGAAGTTGAGCCGGCTCACACTGAACTCAAAAGGCTCGCACTGGGCAGCAATGGGAGCCACCTTCTCCAGCACCAGCTTTATCTGGGGCCCGCTGAGCTCGCCGAAGAACCTCAGAGTGAGGTGGAAGTTGGGCTCCGGCGTCCAGTGGACCTCAGAGAACTTGCGGGTGAGGGTCTTTTGAATCCTCACCAGCCCCTTCTTGTACTGGTCGGAGAAGGGGAGAGCCAGAAAGACACGACACTTGGGTAGTGTGAAATCCATCACAAGCAAAATTATACGACGGCTGTCAACCCCCGGGCGTTCAAATTGTTAACAGGTGTTAAGAACTAGGCAAGTTATCACCATGACTTCGGGACTGATTGGTAGGCTGGGGACCAGCCATTCCCTTTTGCGCTCCCCTCTCCGGTATGGCTACACAGCGAAATCCGAGCAGAAAGTGCTTCAGGTTGCTTGGCCGGCTGTGGCGGGCGGTAGTCCGGGTAAGCCCGGGAAGAACGTCAAAGCTTGCTCCCCTGACCTCGTGCCGCTTGCTACCCTCTCTCCTGAGAAGTTCAAGGTATGCCTTAAGCCCTTCCTTTCCCACCTTTCCCCCAGCCGGTTCGTCAACCGCTCCCGGATCATAGTCCTCTCCCGCCTCCCAAACATCATCGCTGGGCCATGGAGTTGCGGTCCACTCAAAGACGTTTCCCGCCAGCTGGCTGATTCCTTCGGGGGTCTGATCGCCGGGAAACTCCTCCGCCGGGGCGGTGTCGTTTCTGCCCTTCCTCACCCCCCGCTCATACCAGACGGTGTTTGCCCTACCCGCCTCAAAACTGTTTCCCCAGGGGAAGGTGCGCCCTCCTCGCCCCCGGGCAGCCCGCTCGTACTCCAGGGCGGTGGGCAGGCGGAAAGTTAGCCTCGGCCCATCAGGGTGGGTTAGGTTCCACTCTTGTTCGCGCCACTTGCAGAAGGTCATCGCCTCCGCCCAGCTTACTAACACCACTGGATGGTCAAGCCGTTCCACCGGTGGCTTTCCATCCTTCCACTGGTAGGACTGGATACGCTCGTAGGGGTAGATAAGGCCAAAGCTCTCCCACTCCTCCCTGCTCACTGTGGGGCCGCTGTAGCCCTCAACCGCATCCCCCTCCACAAAGGAGAGAAAGTCTCGTTGAGTAACTGGATACTGGTCAATGGCAAAGGGTCCCACCTCCCTCACCTGGGCGGGTGGCTCGTGGTCATACCACTTTTGCTGGAAGGAGAGGTAGGGCGGATCCTTGGCATAGCGGTTGTCCAGTTGATAGCCCAGCCTCTTTTGGGCGCGGCTGGAGCCGAAAATGAACTCTCCCCCCTCCAGGGGGATCATCCCCTCGGGAATTTCCTCGTAGGGCCAGGGGATGGTGTCGCTTCCCACCGAAAGGCGCATTATCTCCGGGTCTGAGCTGTGGGTGAGCTGTCCCACCCGCCTTTCTACCGCCACCAACACCAGGATGAGAAGCAGGATGAGTACCAGCTGAAAGCGCTCCGCCGGCCTCACTCCTCCTCACCTCCCTGCGCATCGGGCGGGGGCGGGGGAGGTTCCTTTCTCATGCGGGGCGGACGGCGCCGGATCTTTTTTAGCTCAATCTTTGGTCCTTCAAGTTCCTCCTCAATCTTTTTTAGGTCCAGGGGCCGTTCGGTCAGGCGCTTCCACCCCAGGTAAAGCAGGATGAGAAAGACCACCAGCAGGATCCCCTCTCCCACAAAGATGAGGGTCCGGATAAGTCTTATGCGGGAGGGGGGAGGAAACACCTCCATCTCGGTGACATCGCTAAAGGCCAGTGTTGGCACGCCGGTAGGGAAGGTGAAGGCCCCCGCCATGAGGCGCGCATTTTTCATCAGCGGCAGGGGCAGCATCACCTGAGTGCCGAGCCTTGCCCCCGAGACCTCCTGATTCAGGAAGTTGACTTTTCCCTGGGCAGGTTTTACCAGGGGCTGGACGGTGAGTGTGACCAGCCGCCACCCATCGCGAGGCGGGGGGGCACTCTCCCAGCGGGTGGGCGGGGAGGAAAGGATGAAGGGACCGATGTAGATTTCCCTGCCCTTCCCCTTGGGCAGGCGCAGGGTGAAAAGGGCGGTGTCGCTGGGCGATCTTCCCTTGAGCTGGTCCCTGAACTGGCTGATCAGGTCCGACCAGTTGGCCACCTGCTTGGGCTCCAGTGACTGGCCCAGGGGGGGAAGCTTGTAGTTTTCTCCCAGCTTTTCAGCAAGCATCACCCCGATTGCCTGCCTGATGCGGTGGGCCAGGCCGACCAGGTCAACCTCAACCCGGTCCCCCGATGACCCGATGGCCAGCACCATGTTTTGGCCCATTGCTTCCTTGTCAATGAGCCTCACCACTGGCTCCAGGTAGAGCAACCGCTCCCGTCCGTCGTCAAGCAGCACCAGCTCCACCCTCTCTAGCTCGGCACCCTGGGGAGCAAGGATGACCACCGGCACCTGAAGCTGGATCTCTTCTTGGGCTCCTGCCCACCGGCCGGATAGGAACAGACCTGCCCCCACAGTCAAGGCAGCCTGCAAAGCGAAGCGGAGAAGATGGTTGCCCATCACGATAAGTCTAGCCCCCCACCCGCCGACCCTTCCACTGGCTTCCCCTTCCCAGCAGATGGTCGGCAAGTCCTGCCAGGGCCAGATATACCAGCAGAGCTCCCCCCAGCGGACTGAGCAGGGCGGGAGCTGGCGAGTGACCCCGATATAGCCTGAGGGCTACATCAAGCGCCACCTGCCAGCCAAGTAGCCCCAGATAGGCCAAGGTCCCCTTTCCTCCCTCAGCGATGCTGAGCAGCGCCAGAAGGAGGGGAGAAAGCCAGAGGAAGGCCACCACCCCGCTCCTTACAAGCACCCTCCCCGTCTTCCACCCCAAACATGCCCACAGGTTCTTGCGCCAGCCCGCCAGCGCCTGGGTGAGGGTAGGGTACATCTCCACCCCGACCAGCTCCTCTCCCCGGGCAAAGTGGATGAGAAAGCCCCTGCGCCTAAGCTGCCTAGCCAGCTCGGTGTCAATCAGTACAGGGACTTTTAGGGCAAGGTGCCCCCCCACCCGGGAGAGGGCCTCCCTCCTCACCAGCAGGAATGCCCCCGACACCACAGGCTCCCTGGCCCGGGGCGAGTTGTTCATTCGGTAGTCCATCAGCCCGTCAAGTAGCTGATAGACCCCAACCTGAACCAGCTCAACCGTAAGACTACGGCAGATCTGGCGGGGGGCGAGGGAGAGCAGGGCGGTCTCGGGCCTTTCCTTGGTGAGTCTGTTCAGATAGCCCACTGCCACCCCCACCGCCGAGGGGTCAAGCTCCACATCAGCATCCATCAGCAGGAGAAGCTCCCCCCGTGCCTCGGCCTCCCCCCTGGCCAGAGCAAAAGCCTTGCCGGCTACCCCAGGGTTCCTCTCCTCCTCCCTCAGCCGCACCAGCCGGGCCCTCTCATCTCCCTCCATTGCCGTCAGGGCCACCTCGGTGGTGCGATCGGTGCTGGCATCATCAATCACCACCAGCTCAAGTCGGGGATAGTCCTGCTTCAGCACCGATCTGACTGCTCGGGCGATACGCTCCTCCTCGTTGCGGGCGGGGATGATAACGCTCACCAGGGGAGGAGGATCAGGGAGAGGGAAGCTGTCCTCCCTGTCCAGGCGCGGGGCCCGGGCCAGGTTGTATATCTGCCTCAGGGTGAAGTAGGTGGCCAGTGCTGCCCAGAGGAATGCCCAGCCGCCGACAAGCAGGGCAATGGGCTTCCCCACCGTCTAGCGCGGCTCGCCGGTCTCGGCGTCAATGTAGACCGAGCCGAAGTCCTCCCGGGCAAAGGCCCAGACGATGCGGGGATGGGAGAAGTCGGGAGCAAAAAGCTCCATCGTTTCGGGGTCAAGCTGTGGGTAGTAGACCATCAGGGTAGCGTTTTCGGGCACCTCCTCCCCGATCTCCACTGCGCTGGCCTCCTGGCCCGCCTCCTCATAGGCCTTGAGCTCCTCCTGCTGATAGCGCATGAGAAAGTCGCGCGCCTTCTGCCAGGCTTCCTCTCTGGTTAGCTTGATCGGTTGATCGGTGATCTTGGGCTTGCCCTCGTAGAAGAAGCCAAACAGACGCACGTCCTGAATCCCGATGTTCATGGAGGCGGCCCCGTAGTTCACCCTGAGCTTCTCCCCCTCCGGTCCCTCAATCTCATACTCCAGGGGAAACATCAGGGAGAAGGCCCGCGGATAACCCAGCTCGCTTCTTACTCCCACTTTGATGACTGGGTCCTGCCAGTCGTTCAGGTTGTCAAAGCCCAGCAGCCGGGCAAACTCATGGGCATACTTGATAAGCCGCAGGCGCTCCTTCTCCTTCTCCTCCTCGGAGAGCTCCTTGGTAAGTGAAAACTGCTCCTCCACCCGCGGCTTCTGGCCGGGCAGGAAGACCAGCCGGTCGCCCATGGGGATCACCTCAATGATGCGCCCCGAGCTGGGGTCAACCCTAATCCAACTTGGCGGCTCAACGATGATGTCGTAGGGATTCTTGCGCTGGCTCCTCTTCTTGAGCACCCACACCCTAACCTCAACCGTCGGCCTGGGATAGGTGAAGGGCTCATAGACCGGGGCCAGCCAGTAGCGCTCTTTATAGACCTGGGGATCGATTCCCAGCCCGTCAAACATCTCATAGATCCGCCTTAGGGCAAAGTCAATCTCCTTCTGGTGGCTCTTCTGGAAACCCTGCCACTTGTCCAGGTCAATCAGCATCAGCCCGTCCTCAAACTGGGCCAGCCGCCACCTCAGGTTGGGTGAGAACTTGGTTTCCAGGGGCTCAAAGAAGGGGGAGATCTCATAGCCCTTGGGGTTGAGGGCGGGACGCCAGCGCACCAGGGTCCCATACTGGTCGTGGAAGAGCCACTCCTTGAGGTCCTCCGATACACCGGCATACCCCCTGATGCTGGGGGCAGCGGCGGCGCTCCCCCACAGCCCCCGCTCCCCTTCCACCGGCTCCACTTCGCCGGTGTCCTGGGTGTAGAGGTAGTAGTTGTACTCGGTGAACTGCTTAGCCACCCGTTTGGCCGTCCCCCACATGAGCCTGCGGCCGTCACCCGAGGCGGCCATCACCATCAGGCTTCGGTCCCCCTCCCAGATCTCGGCCGACTTGCCGGTGGGGATGTCAAAGCGGAGGATGATGTAGCGGGGCTTGGGTCGCTTGGGCTTGGCTGCTGTCTTGGTCTCCCCCGGCTTTAGGGGCCCCTCCTGCTTCTTTACTGGCGGGGGCGGGAAGACCGGCTTCTTGCGGTCCCGGGCCAGGATGTAGGCACTTTTGCCGGAGAGCTCAAGCTTTACTGGCAAAAGCGGGTAGGTCTCGCCGGGGAAGGGAATCAGGCGGGTGTGGTGGCCTTCCTGGTCAAACCAGTAGACGAAGAGATAGAACTTGTCGTCCTGGGGCTCTTGGCTCTTGCCCGGATCATATAGCACCATCCCCACCATGTGACTGAAGCGGCTGGCAAATATCTCGGTGGTGAAGGGGATCAGCCGGTCAAACTGGGGGTCGTCAAAGGTGTATACCCGCTCTGGCAGCTGCTCTCCGATAAGCTCTGGCTTAGCCCGCGCCAGCCACCACTGCTTCATGGGCCGGTTGGGGTCAAACTCCACCTCCTCCTTCCCCTCCCCCTCAAAGAGGGAAGGGTTGATGATGAAGTAGAGGTAGTCGTAGCGGGGAAGGTAGGCCATGGTCTGGGTGGCGTAGCCCCGCTTTAGGCGGATGTGCTTCTCATCTCCCTCTGGCCGGTAGACCACCAGCTCGGGATACTCCTTGGGGCCCACCCGCTGGCTGGCCACCGCCACCGCTTTGCCGCTGTCATCTACCCCCAGGGGCCTGAGCTGTTCGCGCACATTTACCCGCGAGAAGAACCAGGCCGTCTCCTTTAGGGTGGGGAGCTTCTCCTTTCCTCCCCTCGCAGGGGATGCCTCCTCACTGGATCGGGGGCAGCCGGCTAGGACAAGCAGGAGCGCAAGGAGACCTCCCCAGATGATCAGCGCTCCGGGGCAGAAGAGAGGCTTTTTCCTCACTAGCCCGTCTTCCACTTGATGGTGCAGCCTACCGCGTGCACCTCCTGCTCGGGCGGATCGTTTCCTTCCAGAAGTGCACTGAGGGCGTCCCTCAGATAGCGCTTGCTTACCTTGCTTGGGTCCTGCCAGTTGTCGTCAATGGGGCCGTGGAAGCGAAGCTCGCGCTTGCGGTCAAAGACGAACACCTCCGGGGTGCGCACCGCCTTGTAGGCCCGGGCTACCTCCTGGCTCTCATCCCTGAGATAGGGAAAGTTGAGGCCCCAGCGCTGAGCCCACTCCTTCATCTTCTCAAAGGAGTCCTCCGGGTAGTTTTCCGCATCGTTTGAGTTGATCATCACAAACTGCACACCCCGCCCACCGAACTCCTCCTGCAGCTCAACCAGCCTACCCACCGTGGCCTGCACGTAGGGGCAGTGGTTGCAGCCAAAGACCACCACCAAAAGCTCCTTATCGGCAAAGTCGCCTAGTGAATAGCTCTTGCCGTCCACCCCCGGCAGCCCCTCAAAGCTGGGTGCCGGACTACCGATGGAGAGCTTGTCCATGCCTGGCTGCTGCATCGTCTCTACCTCCCAGATGGTTGATGATTAGGGAAAGAAGCCTGTTCGGTCCCCTTCGCTGCTACGATTCTAGCCCATCGTGGCTGGCGCTAAGGCTTGGCGAGCGAGGGGCGTCGGCAATGCCCTGCTCCTGCTTTCCACCCTCCTAATTCTCTCCTGCCCCATCTATCGCCCCGCTGGACCCGAGCTGGAACCCTTTCGCCCCCTGGACGAAATGCCCGCCAAGCTCTCCAGCGATGCCTACCTCAGACCTCCCTCACTCTACGGGGTGATTACCTCCGGTGACAACCTGATCAGCCATCCGGCCCTTTGCGATTGGGGTGGGGTGGTGCTGGTTGAGGACCTGCTGGGCTCTCCCCAGCTCAGGCTGTTTTCCCTCACCACCCCCCCCGAGGACCTGGGTGCATTTACGCCCCAGTCAGGCTACCAGTGGCTGGAGACTGCCTGCCTGGGAAACCGGCTGGCTATCTACCAGGGTAGGGGAATGCACCTATCCCTCACACTGATAGACAATCAGGGCAATCTGCTGGGCAACTGGTCCCTGAGTGCCACCAAGGCCCCCTCTGTTAGGCAGGACTGGCTGTTCATAAATTCAGGTAAGGAGCTTGAGATCCACTCCCTGACCAGCGGCACTATGGTGGAGCTGGGGGCACCGGGACTTGGGGCCATACCCCTCGGGTGGGGAGTGTCCCAGTCGGGCGATCAGCAACCCCTTTACTATCTCCTCGGCAGTAGTCTCTACCGCCTCCCGGCCGACCTCTCCCGGTCGTTTTTTGTGCGCAAGCTGGAGATTACCCGCTCACCAGTTGACGTTGCCATCTTGCCCGAGCCGGACCGCCTCTATCAGGTGATCGGGGGGAGCCTTCCTCTCATCACCGCCTGGCAGATTGGCCGGGGGCGAAGCCTCTGGACCAAGTCCCTTACCCGTTCCTTTACCCGCTACCGCCTCTTCGCCTGGGAAGACCAGGTGCTGGTGTTGGGCTACACCCCTGCCCGGGAGGGGGTGTCGGGAGCCCGGCTGGAGGGCTACTCGGTGTTGGCGGGTGACCGGGGCATAAACTTCAAATTCTCCTCCCAGGGGATTCCCCTAGCCATCATTCCCCTTGAGGAGAATTT
>Ga0256839_1004082_pt1 | contig 14516 bp, 12 predicted proteins | sample 354166metaG_FD_185968 | JGI IMG/M metagenome (GOLD analysis project Ga0256839, IMG submission 185968) | Hydrothermal vent microbial communities from Mid Atlantic Ridge, Atlantic Ocean - 354-166 | ecosystem: Environmental > Aquatic > Marine > Hydrothermal vents | place: Atlantic Ocean: Mid... | reverse complement strand
TCGTAGACCACCCGGGCTCGAGTCAACGCCTTGAGGGCCAGCCCCACAGGGATCAGCTCCGGATCGTGGAAGTGGTAGATATCGGCATCCAACTGGACGGCCCGCCGGTAGATCTCGTGGACGGTACGGGTCATCCGTTGCCAACGGCGGCCGGGCCTGGAAACGGGTACCATATGCACACCATCCACCACCTCCTCTTTATCGTGTGGGTCGTGGGGCGCAACCAGGAAGACCTCGTATCCTGATGCCGCCAGGGTGCGGCATTCCTTGTGGAAGATGCGGACGTCGAAGGGCGCGTGGACCGAGGTCAGGTGACATACCCTGCCCCTTCCACTGTTTGGCCCAGACATTTCCAAGAGCGCTCCGTCTCCTCTGTCCCGAGAACCTGTCTCCGAAAGTTCAGGAATAGTTGGCCAGCCGCCGCCGTCCGACCCGCTCGATGAAGGCCTGCAGCCGCTTCATCAGCCTGTACTTCCGGTAGTCGGACGGGAAATCCAAGGCGTGCCGCGGGGGGACCTTCAACAGCTCCACGAACTCCTGTTCGGACAGGGAGAGCTTCTTGCAGAAGTAGAGGATGTCCTCCTCGATCTCTGCCGGGTCATAGGGGGGGCTGCGCAGCTCGCGGAGCGCCTCTTCCCGGTCCATCTGCCCGGTCACGATCAGCGTAGAGAGGTGGGGCTTGCGCTTGTCGTAGCCGAACCGTTCCACCAGGTAGTAGTTCTGGAAGAACCGGGTGAAGACAGACTCTCCATGCTTGTAGCCATAGGGTCTCCAGCCGGTCCTCTCCTGCAGGGTCTCGATGGCCTGTTGGCGGCTGTAGGGCATGAAATTGAGGGGGCGGATCACCCGCATCCGCCGGACAAAGGGGTAGTAGAAGTAGTACTGCCAGAAGCTGATGGTCCGATACTGTTCCAGAGTCCCCTCGCCAAACTCCCTAAAGATAGCCAACAAATTTGTTGCATCTATATTTGAGTGGTGCCAGGCCTTGGGGAAAATGGCCTCGGTGGCGATGTTTCCCCCGCTCAGCACGTACCGGATCCCGTTCTGCACCGCGAAGTGATAGAGATTGGCGAAGATCGCATGGTCCTGGGGGACATCCTGGTTGGCGACACCGGCCCGGAGGTAGGCAATCTGCAGTCGCTTCATGTCCTCCCAGTACATGACATGGGTGTACAGATCCCACCCGCAGTATTCCAGGATGGATTGGATGTTCTGCACTGCCAGCTCGGAGTTCCAGCCGGTGTCGATGTGCACCACCAGGGGGCGCAGGCCAAGCTCCTTCACCTGGATGGCCAGATAGGAGCTGTCCGCGCCCCCACTGAGCCCAAGGATGCAATCGTACTCCTGACCATGTCCCTCCCGCTTGATCTGCTCGACCATGCGCTCCAGCCTGCGCTGTCCCTCCTCGTTGGGAAACCACTTCTTGGAGGTCACCTCGTCGAACTCACGACAGTGGTTGCATACCCCGTTCTCGTCGAAGGTGATCTCGGGATCGGTGGTGTCCATGACGCACCGGGTACACATCCGGTAGGATGCATCCGTTGCCCTGACATCGCCTCTGGGCCCTGGAATGGAAATGGCCTGGTTCATGAGGACACACCTTCCATCAACTGGGTCAATTTCTCCTGCGAAGGATAGTTGATCAACACCGCCCGATGTTTGCCATAGTAGACGAAGAGGCTTCCGGCTGCCGCAGCCGAGGCCCCGGCCTCCATAACAACCCGGCGCAGGTCCTCCAGGCTCCCGGCCCCACCCAGAGCGATGACGGGGATGTCCACCCGGCCCGTGATCTCCCGGATGTACTCCAGGTCGTATCCCTGCATGGTCCCATCTCGGTCCACGAAGTTGACCAGAAGCTCACCGGCTCCGGCCTGTTCCATCTGGACGGCGATCTGGATGGGATCTCCCGGCAGGGAACGTGTTCCATTGTGGGTGGTGACCACATACCCCTTGCGCCATCGGGAACGCCGCTTGAGATCCAGGGTGACGATGACCGCCTGGCGGCCGAACCTGGAGGCCGCCTCGCCCACCAGGGTGGGGTCTTCCAGGGCTGCCGAGCTGAGGGACACCTTTTCCACCCCTCCGCGAAACAGCCGGTACATGTGCTCCAACGTCTTCACCCCACCCCCATATCCGATGGGCATGAAGGCCTCACCCACGATCTCCTCGATGAGCTCGAAGTCCGGCGGACGCCCTGCCACCGTGGCATCGATATCGAAGATCAGGAGCTCATCCACCTCCTTCTCGTTGAAGATACGGACAGTGTTGATGGGATCGCCGATATATCGAGGATTGGCGAACTGGACCGTCTTGACCAGCCCTCCCCGGTGAAGCAAGAGGCAGGGGATCACTCGGGAACGATGCATTCGATCTTCTCCACGAAGTTCCGCAGAAGCTGCATGCCGTATTTGTGGCTCTTCTCGGGGTGGAACTGGACCCCCCAGATGTTGTCCCGGGCCACCGCACTGGTGAACTCGTATCCATAGTGGGTGACCGCCAACACGTGGTCTCTCTCCCGGCACACCATGTGGTACGAATGCACGAAGTAGAACCGCATGGGCGCCGGCACGTCGACGAACAGGGGAGCCCGCTCGTCCACCGCCTGCACGTAGTCCCAGCCCATGTGGGGTACGGGCAGGGGCCGTTCCTGCGCGGAGAAATCAAATCGACGCACCTGGCCCGGGATCCACCCCAGACCCGGCAGATGTCCCTCCTCACTGCCCTCTGCAAAGAGCTGCATGCCCAGGCATATCCCCAAGATCGGCACCCGCCGCTCCAGAACGGCCTCGTTCAAGGCATGGATGAGCCCTGTCGCCCGCAGATTCTCCACAGCCGCGTCGAAGGAACCGATCCCGGGCAGGATCAGCTTGGCTGCCGCACGCACCTGATCCGGAGCGGTGGTGATGAGCGCCCGGACACCGATCTTGCGCAACATGTTGGCCACGGACCGGATGTTGCTGGTCCGATAATCGACGACCACGATCTCTGAGGTCATGACGCACCCTGTAGGAGTTGTTCTGGACGGTACGGGTGTGTCCGTCCGGATCTCTGTCCCCGATGGTGGAAATAGAGGAGGACCACCAGCAAGTAGAACACCCCTCCTGAGAGGAACGAGGTGTGGAACATCTGTTCCGACCAGAGAATGCCGATGTAGGTGCACGATAGGATGCCCAGCAGTGCCCGTCCCTGGGCCAGGAGGTCGATGGCCCGCAGGACGAGAGCCGCCAGAACGGAGACCATCAACGTACCTGGAACGCCGAAATGGGCAAACCACCCCATCCAGATACCGGTATTCGCGTTGGTGGTCTCGAGAAAATAGGTGCTGCCAATGAGGAAGGTGGTCGGTACAGGGTAGACGGGGGGCAGGAAGGCCCGAGCGATGGAGTCGGTCAACAGCACCTTGGGGTACGTGGAGAAGAAATCGAAGTACACCCCGTTCAGGAAACCCGGCACCGCGAACATCCGACGGACGAAATAGGTCCGAAGGATCCCACTGCTCCAGAAAGCTTCCTCGAGCGCCGCCCCCACCAGGGCCCCCAAGGGGATGAGATAGATCAACGAGCGGCGGAGGGAGTTTCTCCCCTGGGCAAGGTAACCGACCCCTCCCAGGAACAGAGGGATCAGGAGAGCCGTCTTGGTGCCATCGTAGGAGAAGATCGCCAGGGAGGGAACTGCCAGAAGCAGGAGGTACACAGTCCTACGGGTGGCAAAGAAGAGGTAGAGCATCACGACCGGCAACACGGAGCGGCCGATGGAGATCATGTACCCCAGAACGCGGCCTGTGGAGGCCCGGGCAGCCAGACGCCGTTCGTAGATGTTGGCCAGATCGATGCTCAGACGAAATCCGGCCTGCCACATGTAGAGGAGCGCCAGCACAACAGCCAGGACGAGGAAGGCCACACGTGTGGTCCGCTTCTCTGGAGCTATCAGATAGCTGGGGAGACGGAAAGAGCGCAACGGGACTGCGCGGGGATAGAGCAGCCGGACGCTGGTCAACACGGCCAGGCTGACCAACAACAGGAACAGGAGGGCAAACGCGGCCGTCTCGTCCAGGACATGCCGAACCATCAGAGCGGTGGGATAGTAGGAAAACAGGTAGAGCATCGCGACCGCCCAGTCGGACGGCCTCTGAAAGCGAACCGGCAGGAAGGCCATCGGCATCACCGCGAAGGAGAGCGACAGCAGGGAGAAGTACCCATTCGCCGGACGACAGACGAACCCCAGATAGGCGTTGGCCGGCGCGATCCGGAGACAGTACAGGAGATCGAACAGAAAATAGGCACCGATCAGCGCGGTGCCGATGGCCATGCGGAGCACCACCCCAGTGAGAGCCCTGCGGTGTCGTGCCTTCCTGGGCCGACGCGGGGGGTGTTTGGGGAAGCTCATCTCACTGCCTGGGACTGGACAACGGGCATCCACACCCGACATGGCCCGGAGAGATCCGGTGGATAGCGCTCAGACAGGAACCAAGACTGCCGGGCCACCAGTTCCGCGAAGCCATTGGTGAAATAGTCTGGCCAAGTGTACAAGGGATTGCGTTCTCGGGTGGTGTTGGGGCCCACATAGAGCGCGATGGCCTCAGGGGGCAACGGATAGCTGCCACTGTACCTCTGATACAGCTCCTGAACGGGACCTCCTAGGAAGGGATACCAGCTTTCCCCTAGGATACCCGACAACATATAGGGGCCGTACCCCAGAAGGTCATTGGCGCCCACGGTGCTGTAACGATAACGGTAGATCCCGTTCCAACCGTCCATGAAGTTGTTCAGGCGTAGATAGCCCAATTCGTCGTCCCAAACGGCCACCCGGGTGACGAACTGCTGCGCGAATCCCTCGAAAACAGCCGCAACCAGAGCCCTATCCTCACATGCGGACAGAGCCCGGTAGAAGCTTCGCAGCCAAAGGGGCCAGCGATGGGCATGGGAGGAATCCTCCGCGACGTTGGGCCGCTTCTTGGGCGACAGTCCTGGGACGAGCTCCACATGGCCGCTGTACCGAAAATCCGGGTGATCGGTCCAGATGCCCCTCTGAAAGAGCCAGCCCCCTTCCTCGGTGAACTCCCCTCGCGCTCGGAGAACCCGGACAGCGTACTGCAGGATCTCGTCGAGGGTGGCACGGGTATCGCCGTCGATATCGATATCCAAGCCCTGGCCGCCCTTGTCGATGACGTAGCGGATGTCTGCAGCGATGGCGAACAGGAACAGCTCGTAGTCGATGACTGCCCGGTAATAGCTTGGGCTGGTGGGTGCCTCCGATGACAGGACAAAATCGAGCCGAGCCTTGGCCCCCACAAACGGGTACCGTTCCCACTGAAAAGAGGGCAGATGGCGCCACCGCGCGACCAGATGATTGGCCAGACGTGTCACCAGATAGCGATCCGCGGAGGTGAACGGCCGCTCGAACTCCACCTTCAAGGCGATATACCGACTGACCAGATACAGCCATTGGACCTGGTTGAGCTGGCCCTCAGGCATTTCCTGCCGAGAGAACCGTGCGAACAGGATCTCAAAGGCCCGAATGGCTTCCTCATCGCCGGCTACAAAGGCCGTGTGCAGGGGAACCATGAGCACATGCCCCGAATCGTAGGCATCCCGGGTAGTCCACAGGGGCTGCGACAGGACCTGGCCCACGGTCTGTTGCCAGAGCTCGTCGGATGACCCGATGCCCTTCTGGGGTGATCCTCCTAGGAACCCCGCGCGGCCGTCTAGAGCTTCGGCCTTCTGGATAGCTTCCAGGGCACCGAGTTGCCCAGCGGTGGTGAATGTCGTGGCAACCACCAGCATCAGCACAACCAAGAGAGTTCGCACGAGAGGACTCCCCGAAGACACCCCCCAGATCTCTAGGGGAACACCCAGATCCGCAGAGGAGCCACCACGAGCAGGGACGCGACGGCGGACAGGGCGCCGTATCCTGCGATCCTCAGCAGCCGCACTCTGCGAAATCCAGCACGGTCGTAGGCCACCCACAGGTAGGTGAGGTTGTAGGCCACGAGAACCGCTGCCTGGATCATCAGGGCACCATCGAGCCCCAGCCCGGAGATGAAACCCATCAGCAATCCAGCGATCGCGGCCGATGCAAATATCACCTCCAAGACCAAGGCCGTCCGCTGCTCACCGAGCACATCCAGCAACCGATCCATCCAGTTCACGAACAGAAACGTGTAGATGGGAAGGACGATGAACCGGCCGATGTGACCGGCCTCGACCCAACGTGCGCCGAAAACCAGGCGGAACAGCTCCTCCGCGAAGAGCAGATACACCACCAGGAAAGGCGCTGTGACCACGACCAGGAACCGAAGGATGCGGTAGATATGGATCTCAATGGCCTTCACACCCTGGGCGGCCGACTCCTGGAAGAGAACCGGCCTCAGGGAATTGCTGACCAATGTGACAGGGAAATTCATGATCCGAAAGGCAAAGGCATAGAGTCCCACCTGGGTGCTGCCAGCAAAGACCTCCAACACGAACAGGACCGCCCGATCACGCAGGATACCAAAAAAGGTGTAGGGCGTCGAATACAGCGGGAATTTCCGGTGCTTCTGGAGCTGGATAGGCGACTCGCGCAATATCTGGGCATTGATGCGCGGAGCGATCTCGTCGCCGATGGCCTTGACCGCCAACACCGTCAACGCCACGAGTTGTCCCACCAGGGTGCCCAGGATCAGGCCAGTGGGTGTAGGACGGTAGAGAAGCGCCCACACCACCTGGATGAACAGCGTGCTCGAGGCGAAGATCACCTGGGCGACGGAGTTCAGGGCAAAACGCTGAAACCTTATGTTCCAGTAACGCAGGCTCTGATAGACGGCAAACGAGAAGGCAAACAGCGCGATGATCCTCAAGGTGGTCTGGCGCAAGTCGATCCCGATGAACTGGGCTGTGGGATCGGCGATCACACTGCCCCCAACATAGACCACGGAGACAATGGCCAACGCGATCAGGAGACTGCCCCAGAAGAGGGAGCTGGCCTCCCGTTCATCGGACGGGAGGACAATGGCCAGCTCGAAACGAAGATTGGCCAACGAGCCCAGGATGGTGCCGGCAGCGATGATCAGCGCCCATGCTGCATAGTCGTTGGGTGAGTACAGCCGAGCGATGACCGGGAGGCCGACGAAGTTGATGAGTTGGCTCGATGCACCGCCGAACCCGGCCTGCAGGAAATGAACCAACATGGGGCTCGAACGGATCCTGTGCGCCGGGACGAAACGCAAGGGAAAACGCATCGGAAAGAGAGCTCACTCCGAGCAGGTCGTCTCGTAGAACTGGGCCACCTTCTCGGCCACAGGATCGGCCCCCAGAAGCCGCAACAGCCGTTCGGCGTCTCCACATGACCTCTGCCGGAGGAGCCATTCGGTGGCCTGTTGCACCCACAGGGTGGGTTTCGCGCTCCGAGGATACACCTCCAGGGCCTGGACGGCCAGGGAGAGGGCCGACGCGATATCGCCCTCATCTGCGGATAGCTGGGCAGCCAGGAACAGGCTCCAGGAATGCTGGGGAGCTCTCTCCAAGGCCGCGGTGAGATACTCTCTGGCCAGCGTGGTTTCGCCCAGGCGGTAGTACGTCCGTGCGATCGCGTAGAGATATGCCGGGGTGTCCGGCTGCCGAGCCAGTGCTTCCCGATACCAATCGATGGCGATCCGATATCGTTCCCGGGCGAACTCCAAGTCCCCCAACGCCAGAAAGGGACTGCCATTCTCGGGGCGAGCCCGATGGGCCCGAAGATACGCCTCCCGGGCTTCCTCATACCTGCCCGCTGCACGCCACATATCGCCGGCACGCAGGAGAAAGTCAAAGGGGGTGCGCGCATACCGAGCGCCCTCCTCAAAGGCCCGCGCGGCGGATGGCCACTCCATCCGGGCTCCGGCCAGCTCCCCCTGGGCCCACCAGTGATCCTCCGTGTCCGGGGGCGACAGACGCAACAGGGTGTTCCAGACCGTCTCCGTGGCCTCCACCTGACCCATGGCGACGTACAGACCGGCCAGAGACCTGGCAATCCGCCAGGAAGGAGCCAGTTGAAAGGCCCGCTGATACCAGATGCGCGCAGCCTCATAGTCCCCTTCCCGATGAAGCTGAGCTGCCTTCAAGAAGGCAAAACGGCCCAACCGGCTCCGGTCCTCTGGCTCCAGCCCTGAAAAATCCTTCCCATCCTGGATGGTCTGGAGTAGGACCATCGGGTGCCGGACACCTTGGGCCAACAACCGCGCCCACGCAGCCCTGGCACCGGCACAATCCCCGGTCAAGGCCTGAAGACGTGCCTCCAACACCTGGGTCATGTCGCTCGCCCCCAGCCCGGAGATCAGGGTCTGGAGCCGCACAAGAGAGCCTGGGGCCCTGTCTCCCGAGCAGTTGTCTAGGGACAGGAGCTCCATCCGAAGGGCGACCGTGTTGGCGTAGTTGACGACTGCGGCCGTGCGCAGGGCATCGAACCAGGTGTCTCCGCCCCATGCGAGGGCGAACAGGAAGGCCGCCACGCTCGCGAGCTGTACGGGCCATCGCATGGCCACGGAGGAGAGAGCCCAGGATCTCATGACCGGCCGAGAATGTCGCAGATCCGCTGTGCCGCATTTCCATCCCCATAGACCGGCTCCCACCGCGGTCCTTCCGGGCGACGGTCCGCCAGGAAGGCGGCCGCGGCCTCGAGGATCTCCTCGGGGTGGACCAGGCGGTTCCAGCCCATCTCCACGGTCTCCACCCACTCGGTCTCGGGACGAATCGTGACGCAGGGTACCCGGAAGAAGAAGGCCTCTTTCTGCATCCCCCCGGAATCGGTGAGGATGAGCCGGGCATTCTCCTCCAGCACCAACATATCCAGATAGCTGACGGGCTCGATGAAGCGCACCATTCCCCGGTCCCCGAACTCCAGGTCCATCCGATCGAATTCCACCATCCGGCGGCGCGTCCGGGGATGTACGGGAAAGACCACTGGGAAGCCGAGTTCCGCCAGGGCGGACAGGATACGGCGCAATTGGGCCGGCTCATCCGTGTTGTAGGGGCGATGGATGGTGGCAAGGGCATACTGCCTGGGCTCCAGCTCCAGGTCCGCCAGGATCTGGGAACGCTGGCGAGCCATGTGGGCAAACCGGCGCACCGCATCGTACATGGTGTCGCCGACCTGATGCACACCGGCTGTGATCCCCTCCTGGGCCAGATTGCGGACTGCGGTTTCCGTAGGACAGAACAGGAGGTCCGCGCAGTGGTCGGTCAACACCCGGTTGTGCTCCTCAGGCATCTCTCGGTTGAAGGAACGCAGGCCGGCCTCCACATGGGCCACCCGAATGTGGAGCTTGATCGCCGCGAGGGCACCGGCCAGGGTGGAGTTCGTATCTCCGTAGACCAGCACCCAATCGGGGCGTTGTTCCAACATGACCTCTTCGAGGGCCACCAACATCCGCCCTGTCTGCCAACCATGGGGGCCCGACCCCACACCGAGGTTGACATGGGGCCTCGGGATGGCCAGCTCCTCGAAGAACACCTGGGACATCCGGTGGTCGTAGTGCTGGCCGGTATGGACCAGGTACTCCTCATGGCCCATGTCCCGCAGCCTCAGGCTCACCGGGGCCGCCTTGATGAACTGCGGCCGCGCGCCGACCACGGTCAAGATCTTCATCGGCGCCCATCGCCATGCAGGAACGCAGCGACGAGCTCCACCACTCGCCGCTGCATCGGTTCCGTCAGCTCGGGATAGATGGGGATGGCCAATGTCTCGTCGGCTGCCCTCTCGCTGTGGGGACAATCTCCCCGGGCATATCCCAGATAGGCGAAACACCCCTGCAGATGCAGCGGAATAGGATAGTAGATCTCGCTGCCAACCCCCTGTTCCTGCAGGTACGCCTTCAGGGCATCCCGCCTGGGCACCCGGATCACGAACTGGTTGTAGATATGCCTTCCCCAGCCCACATCGTGAGGAAGCGCGATCGCATTTTCGCCCTCAAGCAGCCCTGCCTCCGCAAACAATTTTCGGTAACGGGCGGCGTTGCGCCGTCGTGCAGCCGTCCATTCATCCAAATGCCGCAACTTCACCCGCAGCACCGCGGCCTGAAGGGCATCCAGCCGAAAGTTGCCCCCGACCACATGGTGATGATACTTAGGCTTGGCGCCATGCACCCGCAAAATTCGCACTTTCTCCGCCAGGTCGGGATCGTTGGTCACCACCATGCCCCCGTCGCCGAACCCTCCCAGGTTCTTCGACGGGAAGAAGCTGAAACAGCCCAGGTGGCCGATGGAACCGGCACGGCGCCCCCGGTACTCCGCACCGATGGCCTGGGCCGCGTCCTCGATGACGTAGAGCCCATGGCGCTCTGCGATGGCCATGATGGGCTCCATATCGGCCATCTGGCCGTACAGGTGGACCGGGATGATGGCCTTCGTGCGCTCGGTGATCACCTCCTCGATCCGTCCCGGATCCAGGTTGTACGTGAGGGGATCGATGTCCACGAAGACCGGCCTGGCATGGAGTCGGGCAATGGAGCCGGCGGTCGCGAAGAAGGTGTAGGGCGTGGTGATGACCTCGTCCCCGGGCTCCAGCCCGATGGCCATGAGGGAGACCAGGAGGGCGTCTGTGCCCGAGGAAACCCCGATGCCGTACCGGGCCTGGCTGTAGGCCGCGATCTCCTCCTCCAGGGCTTCCACCTCGGGCCCCATGACGAAGCGCTGGGTCTCCAGCACCCGATCGATGGCCTCGCGGATCTCCGCCTGGATGGTCTCGTACTGGGCTCTCAGGTCCAACAAGGGGACTTGCCGCACACGGGTCAACATCCTGTCTCCTTTCTCGATGCAGGTGTGGCCGAGGCTCCAGGGGGCGGAAGCGGCCGCTCCTCAGGCCAGTCCAGACAGCGGAGGACCCCCTCCTCCACCTCCCGATAGCGCCAGCCGCTCTCTGGGCAGATCCAATGGCCATCCCCGTCCCGTTCCCACAGCCGATGGCCATGGCGACTCACCCACCCCACCTGGCGGCCGGGTACACCTACCACCAGGGCATAGTCCGGGACGTCCCGGGTCACCACAGCCCCGGCCCCCACGAGCGCGTAGCGGCCAATGGTCACCCCGCAGACCACCGTACAGTTGGCCCCCAGGGTGGCCCCTCGCCTCACCAGGGTTGTCCTGTACTCGCTCTTGCGCTCGATCTCGCTGCGGGGATTGATGACATTGGTGAAGACCATGGAGGGCCCGCAGAAGACCCCGTCCTCCAGGATGACTCCCTGGTACACGGAGACGTTGTTCTGGATCTTGACGCCGTTGCCGATGACCACACCGCTGGCCACGAACACATTCTGTCCGAGCACGCAGTGGTCCCCGATCTTGGCGTGGGCCATGACATGGCAGAAATGCCAGATCTTCGTCCCGGCACCGATCTCACAGGGGGTGTCCACCCAGGCACTCGGGTGGACGAAGTAGGGCTCTGCCATCTAGACGACCTCCAGCAGAGGGGGCTGGCCGATGGTGTCCTCCAGGGGAAGGTGCACCGGATGGCCGTTCATCATCAGGGACCGCTGGGCAGCCTGCAACACCCGGAGCACCCGCACACCGCTCCACCCATCGGTGATCGGTGGTCTTCGGGTCTCCACCGCGTCGAGAAAGGCCTGGCACTCTCGACGCAACGGCTCGTCGGAGGAGAAGGGCACAGGTTGGCCCTCGCCCTTGATCGGCACCGGCTGCCCCTCGTGCCACTCCACCCTCTGGTCGTAGAGCACCAACCTCTTGGCCACGTCGTCGAAGCTCGCCATCTTCCTCTCGCCGATGACCACCAGACGCTGTTCCTTGAACGGATGCAGCCACGAGACGTGGATATGGGCCCGGACTCCGTTGTCGAACAGGAGGTTGGTCACCGTGACGTCCGCGATGTTGGGCTGCACATAGCTGCCGCCGCAGGCGACCACCTCGAAGGGCATGGCCCCCAGCATGCGCAGGATCACGGCCACATCATGGGGGGCGAAGCTCCAGAGGATGTTCTCCTCCCGGCGGATCTTCCCCAGGCTCAGCCGGTTGGAGTAGATGTAGCGGATCTTGCCCAGATGCCCACGGCGGATGAGCTCCAGGAGGCGCAGCACCGCAGGGTGGTATTCCAACACGTGGCCCACCATGAGAATGCGCTCCCGTTGCGCGGCGAGCCGAACGAGGGCCATCCCCTGCTCATAGGTCAGGGCCAGGGGCTTTTCCACAAACACGTCATGCCCCGCCTCCAACGCCTGCCGAGCCAGTTCGTAGTGGGTCTCGGCCGGTGTCGCGATCACCACTCCCGATACCTCGCCGTGCCCCAACACGCTCTCGACATCCGGGACAACGGCCACTCCCGGCGCGATGGACGCAGCCGTGGCTCGGCCTGCAGCCGTGGCATCGCAGACGAGCGCCAGAGCCCCCAACTGATGGAAATTGCGCACCAGGTTCTTGCCCCAGTAGCCGCAGCCGATCACCGCGATACCCATGTCGGTCGTCTCCCTCCTCCGAACTTCGATACAAGCTACCCCGGCCCATGGTAGCCGAGGTCCAGACGAGCTGCCTATCGGGCCGGCTCCCCCGGGTCGAACGCCATGTCGTCCAATGCCGCGAGGACGTGGCGCGTGTCCACGATGCACCGGGCCAACCGCCGGATCTGCCCCCAGTCGTACCCGCTGTGGTCCGTGGCGATGACGACACAGTCCGCATGGGACAGGGCGCCCGGCAGATCGGCCACCGCAGCCATGGCCAGGCCGTCGTGGCAGAAGGTCGGGACATGGGGATCGTGGTACGCCACAGAGGCTCCTTTGGCCTGCAACAGGTGGATGATGTCCAACGCCGGGGATTCCCGCAGATCGCCCACGTCCCTCTTGTAGGCCACGCCCAACACCAGAATACGGCTCCCCTTGAGCGGCTTGCCCTGCTCGTTCAGCGCGTCCTGGACCCTCTGGACCCAGTAGTGGGGCATCTGGGTGTTGATCTCGCTGGCCAGCTCGATGAAACGGGCCGTGTACTGGAGGCTGCGCATCTTCCAGGAAAGGTAGTGGGGGTCCACTGGGATACAGTGCCCCCCCAGGCCAGGCCCCGGGGTGAACTTCATGAAGCCAAAGGGCTTGGTGTCCGCGGCGTCCAACACCTCCCAGGCATCCAGGCCCAGCTTGTCGCACATCATGAGCAGCTCGTTGGCCAGGCCGATGTTCACCATGCGGAAGGTGTTCTCGAAGAGCTTGGCCATCTCCGCGGCATCCGGCGAGGAGACCGGGACCAGGGTCTCCATGGCCCGGCCGTAGAAGGCCATGGCCACCTCCAGGCAGGCCGGCGTCATCCCACCGATGACCTTGGGGGTGTTGCGGATGGTCCAGTCCCGACGCCCCGGGTCCACCCGTTCCGGCGAGTAGGCCAGGAAGAAGTCCCGCCCGGGGACCATGGAAGAGGGCTCCGATGCCCCAGGCCGGGCAAGACCAGACCCTCCGGGCGCGGCCCTCTCCTCCCGGCCCAGGCCTTTCCCGCCCTCTCTTCCCTGCAGGATGGGCAGGACGACCTCCCGGGTGGTCCCGGGGTAGGTGGTGGACTCCAGGACGATCACCATGCCCGGGTGCAGGTACCTCCCGATGGCCGTACTGGCCTCCACGATGTAGGAGATGTCCGGATCGCCGGTCTTGCTCAGGGGCGTGGGCACACAGATGGAGACCGCATCGCAGTCGGCCAGCACCGCAAAATCCGTGGTCGCCGAGAGCCCCGGCCGGGAGGGTGCAGGAAGGGAGGGGCAACCCGAGGAGTCGGCCACCGGACACGGGGCATCCACCAACCGGGCCAGGCGCTCGCGGGAGACATCCGCGATGTAGCTCTCGCCGCGGTTGACCGCCTCCACCTTCTGGGGGTCCACATCGATGCCGACCACTCGGTATCCGGCCTCTGCGAAGACCACAGCCAAGGGAAGCCCCACATAGCCCAGACCGATGACCGCTATCCGAGCCTGTCCCGAACGGAAACGGGCGATGAGTCGTTCCTTGAGCGAGTCAGCCATTGGGAGACACCTGTGAGATGCACGAGGCCGGCGATCTGCGCCATGGCCATCGACGGAAAACAACCGGTTCCACCAAACGTCCCGGACAGAGGGCCGCTGCGCCTGGACCAATGCACCGCAAAGGTGGCAGCGGCTGGCTGCCACCCTCTGGGGACGAGCTTGCTTCCCTGCCGGGCCGGAGCGCGGGGCGCTGCAACGGCCTGCAGGGCAGGGCTGTCATCTCCATGCCCGGCCGGCTGGGTCCGCCCCAGGCCTCTGCGGACACAGGCCCCCTCCGGGAAAAGGGAGCCTGGATGCCGGCCCATCCCTCCCACCTGGGGACCTCCCGATGGCCAGGAGCGCCTGGCATCCGGAAAGGGGTGCCCAGAGGAGACCGTCCCCGCGGCCAGGGGCTACCCCCCGGCCGTGGCACCTCGCAGACGACCCAATGGCGGCTCCATCTCCATCATGTTGGCGAAGAAGACGATGAAGAGGGCCAGCAGGAGCCCCACCACACCGGCCAAGGCCAGAGCGTTGAGGAGCCCGACCCGGGGCACGGGCGCCACCGGCTCCACCGCCGG